>Ga0247782_1000024_pt1 | contig 226688 bp, 156 predicted proteins | sample UWRJL019104C5_FD_179928 | JGI IMG/M metagenome (GOLD analysis project Ga0247782, IMG submission 179928) | Plant litter microbial communities from Arlington Agricultural Research Station in Wisconsin, United States - UWRJ-L019-104C-5 | ecosystem: Environmental > Terrestrial > Plant litter >...
TCTGTACTACCTACCGTAGCCACAAGGAATGGTTTTACTTTATGCGCCGTTCATCTGCATTAGTTTTCTCTGGGGTTACTGGGGTTAGGTAGCAGGTAGGTATGGATTACAAGTTCTAGAAAGAAAAGTTGGGGTTGTTTATTATGCATACCTGGATAAGGGGAGGGGGTGTGCAGTGTTAGTAGTGTTGCATGGATGGATGGATGGATGACTAGGTTGATGATCTGATGGGCCTTTTTTTTTCGTTTCATCTATCTATATATGACGCTAGGTAGGTTTATATCTATGCCTTCTTTTCGTTAAGAACATTTTCTTTCCCCCACGCCCCCTTTATGTACAGTACAGTTGGAAGGGATCTTCTTTACCTTAGTGTCGTTACACAACATTAGACTGACTGACTTGGGCTGCTATTCTTTTTTCCCGGGACCCTGGAATACCTTACCCTTACCTTACCTACAGGCAGGCTACAGTAGTAGCCTGATGGGTCGGGAATTGATGAGCAGCAAGGAAGTGGGAAGCGAAAGGCAAGCGAAGGTAAGGCAAAGGCAAGGCAAGGTAAGGTGAGTAGCAGGGGTTTGACACGGTTCACTTTCCCCCCTTTAGTTTCACATCTCCTTCGGAAGTTGTGTCAAGTCCAATTGAAGAAGGTTGTTTTGTTTTAGTATGCGAGTTTTTTGGGTTGTTGCTGACGTAAACAAATAGTCCTCCGGGCGGCATGATTGATTGATCGGAAAGTCGCGTGACAATTTTGACTTTTATCAATACGGGCTCAAACACGAGTAATACTTCTATAGGCAATCCGTGACGAAAACCTAGGTTAGTTCATATCAAATTCTACCGGCGCGTTTTGTCTTTTTCTTTTTCTTTTTTCGTCCTGTCTTTCCCCAAGGTCAGGTGAGCAAGTTGTTGCATACTTGGGTCTATCTATTCTAAAAAGCTGACAGGGTATGTACAGAGTATTTACGGCAACGGTACGGACCGTAGCTATAATTTTTTTACTACCTATTAATTACAGGGGCCCGGATCGAACTATATACATACATACATACTATACTAACCTACTCCCTTCACCTAGGTTAGATGGCTTTTTCCACCTCCCTAAACTGAACTACCTAACAGCGCCAAACAAAAAGACGGACTATCGACCGAGCTCGTTGCGGGAAAACGGGGCCATCCAAATATGGGAACGGGGGGCTATGCGACGGACTCGCGAGCCGTTCGAGAAAATGGATCTCATACTACATAGTAGGCTGCTGGACTAACCTAGGTACCGTAGGTAGCGTGCTAGGAGCGTTTCAAAGAAGCCGGAAAAAGAATCCTTACTAGACACGTCCTTGATCCGACGGACTTGTAAAAAGGCTTGGGCCAGCAAGCGCGCCGGTCTTGTCAGGTCGTGTAGTGTAGAGTAGTGTAGTTCTAAATTTTAGTTAAGGAGGTATGTAGAGTAGCATTGGCACCAAAACGACGAAAGATAGATAGGTAGGGCTGGCGCGCAGCCGACAAAGTGGTAGGTAATCGCTTGTCCATTTCGTCGTCTGATTAAGGTCGGTATGGAACTCGCAGCTTTTCAGCCACTCTTCGTTCGGTGGGTATTGTTGCTGTGCTTGTGCTGTGCTGTTACAAAAACGCCACGAAAGGGGCTCTTCTTTCTTACATCACGTTGTTATATAGGTATGTACGGTTTCCCTCGACTAACTACTTACACACTCTCAAAAAAGACAGGCTGTACAGTATGTACGTACGCAATCAGAAATCGGAGATTTCCATTTACGGTGTTTATCTTATCTTCGGGTTGAATACGGTACATAGGCATCTGTGCTAGAAAGCCCGGAAGGCCGTGGGGCGCGCTTGAATGTAGTATAGACCGTACACACGGTCTCATACAAAAAAACTGCCTTTAGGTCACAAAAGGTAGGTAACCCAGGTAACAAAGCCAAGCCAGCCGGAATAATGCAATGCATCCTGTAGGTCCTGTGTGTAGATGCACACGTTTTCGCTTGGGGCCAAAAAAAGGAGTACCCGAGCAATGTATCGCAGAAAAAGAAGATAAATGAGAATTAGAAAAACGGGCGCTTCGGGAACATACATATGCTTCCTGCACTGCACCATAATTCTCCGAAATGGTACGAGACAATATGGGTGGCTGCCGATTCTTAAGGGGTCTACTTGCCTCGTAGTCCCTTCCTTCTGGCCGGTTTGCTTTGCTTTGTAAGTAAACGGATGGAATATGCATGCAGGCTCAGAGAACGCGGTGCCGTCGATATGCCACCAGCATACGTAGAGTGGTACTGTAAATATTGTGTAGTATCACTCTGGGCTTTCTTGTTTTCCTGCTGCCTTTTCCCTTTTCAGAGCCCTGCCTCCTCGAGGCTCCATCTTATACACGTGGCCGATGGGAGTAGAAGTACAAGACAAGACAAGGGGGGAGAGTGTGTACGTATAATGTATGTAGAATGCGACTTATTTTAGCGAGGTTGCAAGTGCGAGCGCAAGTGCAAGTGCAAGGTGCAAGGCGAGGCAGGCAAGGTACGCAACGCACGCTGTATGTAAGGGGGATCCGTCTATCCCCCTTTGTTGGGCTGGCGGCAGATCAATATAGCGTCACTCGGCTGGCTGGCTGTATGGCGGGCTGGCTGCGCTGGCTGGGACTTAAGCTCCTTGGCGCGCTTGTTAACCGAAGGAGCCGAAGATCCCTCCTCTCGAGGCGAGAGAGGGAGGGGAGGAAAATCCGGGGTGCAGGAAGTACCGTAGAGGTAGAGTTTGGGGGTTTGGTGATGATGGATGGATGGCGTCGTTTCGGTCTCGAGGCGATTTTCTGGGTTTTATGTAGGTGTGGCAGACAGGCACGAAACTAGACAAGGGTGCTGCGTGCGCCGAAGAGCAGTCCGGGCCAACGCTACGGCGGCGCTAGACAAGGTCCTCGCACCCCGGATCTCACCATTTAACCTTTTTGACGTGCATTTTACTTTTTTCCCTCCTACAGTATGTATGTACTCTGTGTAGATGCAATATGTAAGCACTTAGTACTGTACCCAAGCATGCAACGGGGTATAAACCAATGCAAATGCAGGTGGAAGATGCAACGTCCCGACAAATAGGCTCAAGAAGGGCGTGGTCTAAGGTATCCGATGTATGAAAGTAAATATAGTTTGAGGTGTCATTATGCCGGCACTGCAGCGGGAGCGGAAATCAAAGTGGGTACTACATAGCTAAGTAGTCAGGTAGAAGAGAAGTACCCAGTCACACAACTTATATGGGGGAGATACCTGCCGGATACTCCAATCTCTATGAGCGGAGGCTGCTGTAAGCCTGCCTTGATTGCCTTGTTAACAACTTCCTTGTCTGTCTTTGTAATGATATGTGCACACATTGTTTATTACCTTTGCTAGCAAAAACCCGGTCGACCACTCTCTTAGTTCCATCTGGGGTGCATACCTAACCTTATACCTACCATGTATGGATGTATGTACATCGGAATTAGAGAGAAGTATCTTCTTGTACTGTGGCATCTGCCTTGCTCCATATCCCGCCATGCTGGCTCTCGGCTTGATCCTACCTAACTTACCTTAGTCTCCTATGCAACCCAAATGCACCGGCGTGGTTTCATCATGCCTCGTGGCATTGAACCAGGGCAGGTGCTTAAAAGGAGCATAGTGTGGTCAGTATGGTTAGTAGAAGAAGGTTAAATAATAGAAAATAGTTAAATACCTGTTCAATCCTAGCGTCGATTGTACATATACATCTTGGTTGTGCAACATGAATTTAAGTTTGGGTTTGGGTTTGGGTTCTGGAATGAAGGATGTCCTTGTAAGTTGTATGTCGTTCATTGACCACATACCCACGTCGCGACGGTGACGTACTTACCTGCTAGGCATGCAGTTGACTGGTACCGATGCACGTATTACTTTTTTGCAAAGGTTCAAAAGTCTAAACTGAAATTACAAATCGAACAACTCGACGAGTTTTCGCTCTATAGCTTGTCGCGTGACGTGCTAGGCCTGGAATATCACCAAGTGATCTCGAGGCAACCTTATCCTTAGCTTACCCGATATTGATCAGAGAAGTAAGACACGGTCTTGAGATGGGTTACATAGTTCTGAAATGGCTGATGTATGGTGCCACGAGGGATTCTAGAACATGAGAACGACAACAAGGGATTATACATGGATTGATTATGAGCCCAAGACATTTATAAGTACAGGCGTAAGCCCAGCACCTTTTGAGGTTGAATTAAGAATTGCTGAACAAGGAACGGGGGGATGCAGTTGCAACGGTTTTCCGCCAATGTCTAATGCCCGGGCCCCTCGGAAGCAGTCCTGCACTTCCCGGTCACTGTATGTACTTATCTACATCCTACGCGTTCTTGGCCGGGTTTGGAGATTGCTGTCAACGTAAAAGTAGTACTTACACATACTTAACTTTTCGGCTGCAAACGGGAGCAGATCTGATTTTATCGCATTGCCATCTAGGTTAGGTATTACACCGAATCACCGACATCTTCATTAACGTTTAGACCGACAGCGCCCGGAACTGCATGCCATCCCGAGCCAATTATGCTAGTAAATCTAGTACTGTAATCATCTATAGACGGAGAGAATAGCCAGCCGAGGAAGAGTACATATATCACTCTCGTATCAGTATCCGTATCTTACCTACCTGCATCGTTATGGCTAGAATATTATCACGAGAGCAACCGCGGATTTTAATCCGGTTCTTCTTGGGAATGTAAGAGACGGGGACTCTACACATACTTGACCCGCAACGCAGACAATCTATCGAGGTACATACCATACCATTGCATCTCAACACGTATAGACTCTGTTATAGACACTGTCGCTTTTAGAGTTCACGAGCTGACGCGGATGCCTCCGTCGTCGTCGCGGCTGTCCGAAGGGAAAGTCCGTATATTTCTATTCTTTAGGTTCCTCTGCACTTTCGCTGTAGAACAGACAAGCTCTCCCAATAGTCTCTTTCTCTCTTCTCTTCCAGCTATCGTGCAATCCCTCTCTTGCTCGCTCGTTCACTCGCTCCCCAATACAAAGCAAGCTGCTGGCAGCGATCAACGACACTTAAAAAGTAATAGTCTTAATTCTCATACGGAGCATAATATTCATTTAATTCAATCGTTGTCTTGGACGACGAACAAGAGTTACAGACAGACAGGCAGGTGGTTGATTGACATCAGGTCCAAGAACGACAATTGTTAGAACAATATACATATTTTCTTTCTGAAATAATATTAAATACATAGAAAGAAAGAAGAGGTAGTTTCCAAGTTATGAATAATAGTAATCGGTGGTTTCGGGATGGAGGGTTGAGGAGGTTGTGGTTCAGGCGCTCGTCGGGGACGGCTCGGTCCAGTGTGCCACTGAGGTCTATAGTGCGTGGAATTAGTGGGGAGGATGAGAACTTAGTCGCGGAACTTCGAGCGAGATTCGAACAACTGCGTCTTGCGCAATTAGCCCAACAATCAGCATCAATTAGACCACCCGCACCACTGTCAGAATCGGAAAATCACCTGTCGCATTCTACTACTCATCATCAGACGCCCGAAGAAAAGGAAAAAGAACAACAACAACAGCAGCAGCAACAACAACGGCAGCAAGAGAATCGGGCCGGTCCGAAACGTACCAAATCCGTTCACTCTATTCAGTCTGTTCAGTACATCGGGGCTTACCGTGTAGGGATTTTGCGACCCCACACCCCGGACACACTGGTGCGAATGGAGGACAACAATAACAATAACCATGGTAACGGTAACGGCGGAAGCAGCGAACCCCCATCATCATCATCATCACCACGGGAGTTGCTGCATAGTGGGGACGTCTTCATACTAGATGACCTTCCCGCAGACTTCACTATCGGGTGCGACTCCGTTTCCTTCAGATCGGCAGAGCCGTGCCGGGGCTTTCGTGACATCCCACCGGGCCCCCACTTCATATGGGTCTCGCCCCTGGAGTCGACGTCGTCGCGATGCGGCTACTGGATCTACACGCCGGAGAAGAAGCCGGGGAAGAAGGACTCGGAGCCGGGCCAGGTGTACATCAAGCAGTGGACCAATTTCAACGAGGCCCTCGATGAACCCACCAGCCTAGCCGAGGCGCGTTTTCAACAGCAGCAGCTCGCGCAGACTTATAACAGTCTCCTTCCTTTCCTGCTTCGCCAACCAGGCAACGGAATAGCAGCATCTACGACAGCGACCACGTTATTTTCTTCGCCAGCACAGCAGCAGCAGCAGCAGCAGCAGCAACTTGTTTTGTCTCAGAATGGTAGAAGTAGTAGTAGTAGCAACCGCCCCGCAGACCGACTGACCAACGAAAACATGTGGTACCAGCTCACCTCGGCCATAACCCCGGGCGTATTGAACCGGATCACGGGCAAAGAGCAAAAGTCATGGCGAGTGACGACCATGGACGGCGTGGCCGGCGACGCAAGCATGGCGTCAGAGGCGCGGTTATACGGCACGTTTGGGGCAGCATCCGAACTGCGCTTCATCTTCCCCATGGATGCCTTGCTAATCAACCCTTCTGCCACGGGGACGGAGAGGACTCGTCAAGCGCTAGACCCGACGGGGTGGGTGATCCGCAAGCTCGAAGGGGGTGGCTCTCGCCACAATAACGACGATCGCGATCTCCAACTCCAACTAGACGACCTGGTGGGCGAGTTCCAGTTCGCCTTCCTCACGGGCATGCACCTGGGGAACCAGGCCTGCATCGACCAGTGGTTCTTCCTGACAACGCGCCTCGTGCTCCGGTCCTTCGACCTTATCACCCAGCGGCCGCGCCTCGCGCGCGCCCTCCTCCAGACCCTCCACGCGCAGCTTCTCTACCACGAACAGTACCTCAGCGGCGACGTGCTGTTCGATCTGGTGAGGGATTCCCGGCACAGGCTGCGCGTGGCCCTCATCACGTACCGGTCCCGGCTCGACGAGAAGCTCCGCGGGCTCCGCGTGCGCTTCTCGTCGGAGCTGGAGGCCGTCAGGACCGCCTTCACGTCCCTCGAGTCGTACCTCAAGAAGATCGGGTGGGATCTGGAGAGCTCGTATGTGAGATCCGGGAATGTCATGTTGGAGGATGGTGAGGTCGTCGAGTTGGGACTCGATGATTTCGAGGACGAGGATGAGAGGGGCGAGTTCGCTCCTGCGGTCGTTCACCTGGAGGATGGGAGGGAGACCGGTTCGTACTAGATGATTTTTCATGTTAATGTGTTAAAATTTGTTAATGGCTGGGTGGTTGGGAATGGTGTAGAGGAGAACAAATACGTGCGTGTAATTTTTTGTTTGTTAACTATGTTGCTCTGTGCTCCTGGACTGGATCGGGTACCGGGTTGTGGTTTGATGACTTACGGACACAGAGGAGAAATGGCAGCATGATTAATAGTAATTTTAATAGACTTGAACTTGCCCGCTTTCCATTATGTTTTGCCAGACAACTTGCTGTTGAGTCGATCAGCATTTCGGTCTTCTGCGTACTTGCAGTCGGCAAGAATACCAATTTTTCAAGGAATATAGTATATCGTCACTACTTAAGCATGTTCTTTATAACCTGTGTTAAAGAATTACCCTTAAAATATTTATTTGCTCATATCCTTTCAGTTCTCGCTCGATCTCCCTCTCCCTCTCCGTCTCAACTAGATTCTATGCTATATATTTTGCATTCCCATCATGTATCGTCAAGAACCACAATCATGACACATTCTAGACCGACTATGTGCGGGCACTCTGCTGGGGAAAAGGCCCAGGAACATGAGATATAGCCTTAAGACGACGATTTTATTATCAACCATCTTGCACTCGTATACGTCTATATACTGAATAATACTTGAGAGTGAACTGCGCGGTAACGTGGCAACTAATATGCACTCTCTCCGCATACAGGAAACAAGAAATACCCTTGGCTTCTCCGGACTTACGATGTGCATGTATCCTCTACACAGATGCTCGACTAAGATATGACGTACAAACTACCGTACGATGTTTAAAGGCTAGGCAGGCAGGGGATGATGGCATATAAGTGACTCGGTGGGTTAGTTGAACATTCTCTTGACGTGAATGCATTGCTTGAAGATTAGGCTAGCGTATCTGCTATGAAGTCGAGACATATCTCTTATGGGAACTAGGAGGTATGCCTAGACCTAGAACTAGGGCAGAGTCCTTAGCTTCACATATGTATATAGTTGTAGCGAGGTAACCTTGCCCCATTATGCTGAAGAAATTGGAAGATAGTCGGCAGAAGGCTCTGCTGGTTTTCCTATGCCGTGATTCAGGAGATAGGTTGCGGGGGCTGTCCTTTATGCAAATGGTGTGCCTGGTTACAAGGGATACATGTCGACAGGATCTATTCAGCTAGTTGGGTTGTACGTTATACTCTGGCAATAGGATATTCACGCTGGCTTGTAAAATTATGCTCCCCTTGATATTGCACTGGCGAGTACCATATGGGGGCGTCAACTTAATACCTAACCAGACCTACATGTTGTCTTCGCAATATGGGAGCCAGAATTTCGTCATCAACAGCTATGTTGCAATTTTTCACTTTGGGCTTCGCCATCTATGCAAGAGCATTCTCACTTCGGAATCGCTAATCGGCTCTGAGTTGTTTTTGTTCAGAATTTGTGTCGTTTCATTCGCCTAATCCCTTTACAACCAGACAGAATTTCCCTGCCATGTAAATGCAATGATCATAGGAAAGGCAGTTTGGGATCAATAGCCTTGCCGGGTTTCCTTTTATAACTCCCTTAGTCCGACCATCGCCGCCGTCCCGAGCTCATGAAGAACTAGGAGAGACAAGGAAGCAAAACCAGCCCCCTCGCCGCATGGATTGATATATGACCCCATCGCTCGCATGCTTGCGTTTCTCCGTACAAAAAGGGACTGGCCTGCAACTTCCTCCCATTTCCCTTCCCGCCCCAGAAAACAAACCGCAAAAGTAAAACGTAGCTTGGACGCTTTTGCTTTAACGGTAAGACTTCTGGTACCGGGCACGGGCGCCCGGACCACCGAACTTCTTGGGTTCACATCGTCGGTTATCGGCGACTAGGAGGGTACGGTCGTACTGGACGAGGGCCTGCTTGAGCAGGTTCTTGCTGTGCTCGTCGACGTATTTCTGGTAGTAGGCAATGAGGGCCTATTTTATTTCACTCTTAGTTAGAAAGGGGACACGTAGTAATTCATGTTCCAACGTGTCGATTTACCTTGCTGATGGCCTGTCGGATGGCGTAAACCTGGCTGGTCTGACCACCACCGCTTACACGAACGCGGATGTCGACATTGGCGAACTTGTCCAGGCCAATAACCAGGAGAGGCTCGTAGACCTTGAATCGAAGGACGGCAGGCTCAACGAGGCTCAGAGGCTTTCCTAAAATCGCATAATAATTAGAACCCTGGCTGAGTTGTAGAGCGGACACAGTGTCGAAGTACCGTTGACCCTAATGAGGCCAGAGCCAGTCTTGCAGGCCTATTCCCATTGTCAGTCCAAACTATGTGCAAACGCCAATAGTTTTGCGCCATACCGCTACTGCTGTCGCAGACTTTTTCTTCTATATTGGAAAACTACCGTCAGTATTTCGGCCGTGAAAAGCGAAGTTTTTTAGAGGACACGGAGGAGGGGGGAAGTCGTACGCCGAAGCACTCTGTGAAAACGCACTGGTTAGCCAAGAAATACCAAAGAATAAAGGTCCAAATGTATTCGAATCCGGGCTTGAGGGTCACATACGAACTGATTGCACCGAAGCCATGTTGGCGGTTTTCTGAGGTTGAGGTGATGGGCAAGCTGAGGGCGGAACAGGACTTGTCGAATGTGGAAACGCAGCAGCGAACTTCACTTCAGGAATTTTCGTGGTCGTAGTGGTGGAGTTGCGAATTGTGCGTTTTGGTGGGCGCAAGTCTTCGGGCTCTCGGCAGTGTGTGGCTTGAAAGGTTGTGGCTGGGATAGGCGGGTCAATTCCAAGGTTCTATTCAAGGTTGAAATCCATTAAACTCGAGTATGCCGAGGAAATGCCGGCAGAGACAAATAAGTGGACCTAAGGCGACGTCACAGCGAATGAACGAGGGGCAGCATCAAGGCATTCATTCTCAGGTACATCGAAGCCTCATTCCAGACCGGTACGACTGTATACGAATAAACGTGAAGAAATGATAAGCAAGCTTAGATATATTTGAGACTTTAATAGTGTTTATACTTCGAGGCATATGATTTCCCTTTCGAACGAAGTTTGTGGTCCGATTTGGGGATCATTACGGAGCTGACCTAGATAATGAAACATCGGAGGGGTTAAGACTCTGTTGCTTTTTATCAGAATACCCAGACCTGGTAGCAGCCTGCCTAGTCAGTCAGTTGAACAACCAGAGTCTCTATTAGCGAGAACGTACATAAAGCCATTAATCAAAGATATAATGTCACGCAAAGGCGTCGGCCTCGCGGCCTTTGACCGCTCGCGACTGACGTCGGCCCAGTTCGCCTCCCACGGCAACTCGCTGCGGAGCACCAACGCACAGGCCCTCGAGACCCAGCTCGCTGTGTTCCGGTCGCTGCTGCAGCAGTTCGCGCAGACGCATGCGCGCGACATCCGGTCGAACCCCTCATTTCGCGCGCAGTTCGCCCGCATGTGCGCCGCCATCGGCGTCGACCCTTTAGCTTCTTCCTCCTCATCGTCTAGCAGCAGCAGCGGAAGCGGCAGTATATGGGCGCAGCTCCTAGGACGAAGCGTCAATGATTTCTACTTTGAACTCGCTGTCCGCGTAGTCGAGGTGTGCGGCGCCACGCGCGGGGAGAACGGCGGCCTTATCGGTGTGCGAGAGCTCCGGGATCGGCTTATGAAGGGCCGGATGGAGGGGGCTCCGGAGGTTACAGAGTATGTAGACGACCACCCTTCTTTCCTCGATTTTTATTGAATTTATTTTATGGGAAAATAGCGAAGATAGTGACATACCAACTAACGAGATCATCAGGGACGATGTGCTCAGGGCAGTAGCCACGCTAAAGCCTCTAGGGTCGAGCTACTCCGTCATAAAGGTTGGCAACAAGCCATATATAAGATCCGTACCAAAAGAACTCAACACAGACCAGAGTTCTGTTCTAGAGGCTGCCCAAGTCCTGGGCTATGTCAGCGTCTCCATGCTGATGATCAACCTACGCTGGACGAGAGCCCGAGCGCAGACGGCGGTCGAGGATCTCTTGGGCGAAGGCATGTTGTGGGTCGACAAGCAAGCGCCTGAGTGGGAGTACTGGAGTCCTGGTTTCATTATAATAGATTCATCTGATGAGTCTGGAACCGGTGGATGAAGCAACGACCTTGACGTCCTATTGGAAAAGCCAACATATAGTTTCATAGTCTTCACAAACAGACAAAAAGAGGCAAGCCGAATAAAGATTACGGCGTGGCTAAGTACCTGAGAACCTGGGGCCTGGTCTAAAGACCTTTGCCAGTTCTCTTAAACATTACCCTTCAACAGGTTAAGTGTTCCTCTGAAAAAGGATCCAGACGAGGCATCAGGATCATAAGAATCCGCGCATCTAAGTATGCAAGTGTATATTCGACACCAGCCACCTTGTATAGAGTTTCTGAACTCGTCGAGTTCCCAACTATAAGCATCAACTCTTATAGTGCTCGAGACGCTCTATGATACCGCCATCACCGCATCGCAAAAACAGCATCATCTTTTCACGAAAACACTGGCAAACATGAACTCCTTCACCAGTCAGTTAGTCAGGCAGGGCAGTGGTAATCAAATACCAAGAAGGCAGCCTTCTTCTATTGTACACTGCTCTCTTTTGTGCGATTTCTTGTCTCTCTTGTCTTGCTCTGCTCTACAAGCGGTGTCATCATCTCTTTCTTGAAAGGATGTTACTCGCAAATATTCGCATCATTAGAAATATAAACCTAAAAACAAATGGAAACAGAAGCCACCTCGAGGCAGGTTTGAGTTGAAAAGGGAATATAAGTAAATATCAATAAAAGAAAACAAAAAACGACTGTGACCGTCTTGACGACTCCTTCCTACTCCACTCCAATGCATCCAGTGATCAACCGTCGCAAACCCCCTTTGCCCTCTAGATACCGTGTTCACCCTATGCATGTAGTAGAAATACCCGCCCCTCCGATGAGACCGGTTTATGAATGAAATTGAAACATGTGATTTGAAGTTGTGAGGTGGCAACCTTGCCTTTGCAGAGCCTAGACATCTTCTAGCTCGTCGTCCTTTGGATCATTGCCATCTCGATCCTTGAGGCGGCTAGTCAGCGTTTTGAACCTACTCTTGAATCCGTGACCGCCTTGTTTGCGTCTGTCTTGGCTGCCACCTATGCTACTCCCGCTGGTGCTCGGTCGCACGGGCTCCACCTGAAGATTGCTGCCACTTGATTTCGGCCGAACTATGTCAATACCAAGACCCGTTATCGCTCGGCTTCCGGGCGTCATCATCATGAAGCTCGGCGTGTTGTTGCCACTACGTGAGTGGCTTCCGTTTCTGCTATATGAGTGGGAAGACGCGATAGAAGAGCTTCGACTGTTCGGGCGCTGGAGAACAGAACTGCCTGACTGCGAGTCCCTAAGACTCCTTGGTGGAGAGCGAGAATAATCGACAGGACTCGTGCCCAGAAGACTTGACGAATCGTCGCTATTGTCTCCGGTGTTGGACAAAGCCGGGGTGGCGAGTAGGACGCTGCTGGTGGCCAGTTCGCGAAGCTTACTTTGCTGAGCTGTGTTTGGCCGGTGCTTGCTAATTTTGTTGCTGATAATAGCACCGGTGTGGGAAATGAGTGCCCTTATCACGTGGTTCTTCACGTTCATAGCTAAGTCGAGATTGGACCATGTCTTGTTTCTTAGCTCGATCGCAGGAAGCTTGAAAACAAAGTCGTGGACATCCTCAAGGTTACGTTCGCCTTTGCCTTTGTAGCTGAGGCACAGAACGACAGAGGGCATTTTGATGTACGCAAACGTCATGTAACTCGAGGCACGCGTAATCATCTTGGATAGATCATCTGAAGGTTCCACCTCTGCATTGCCAGGTTTCCGAGGAAGAGCGAAACGCGTTCCCTTTTTGACCTCACTGTTGGAAGATGCTGTTGACGTGCGCCCAATCCCAGGTCTGGGCATAGTATTTGTTCGAAGAGATTCGTACGATGGCTTTTTGCTCGCCGTCCTTCCGCCAAGAAGCCGGAACACATGAGATCCCTCGCCAGAATGTATGCTCACAGCCTTAGGTTTGGAACTGCCACCCTCCAGGGGGGTGCGGGAGTCAAGAGTCAGAGTCGGACGAAGACGAAGCTCCAAGGAACCAGTTCGTGTACTGTATGGTGAATCCTTGTCAGAGCCGGCTGAGTATTTTCCAGATACCGACACTGAATCATCAACTACAGTGTCCACTGCATCACCCGAATCGTCTGTCATCATGATGGAGGGCATTGTGACTGATGATGCATCGATACTTGCAGCCTGGCCACCTTCCATTTCCGGGAATATATACTCGAATAGCTTTTTGCCCACCTCACGTTCTAGCTGTATCTTCATCGGAAACAGGTTTATCTCAAAATGGTCCATGACAGGTATACCAGCAATAGCTTCCAGCATGTGGAAATACACCCGGACCATCTGCTCGTCTTTCAAGTCTGCTTGGCGGCCTTTCTCGTCTTCCAAGTAGGGGGCGATCATTTCGGGATAGATTGCATTAGGCATCAAGTTCAGACCGAGAATCTTGCCGATTTGCATCAAGTTGATGTGCGATCCGTCTGAATTGTCCGTTCGGTCATACTCAACGTCTTTCAGCTGAAGTTCAACTAGAGGCTCGTTGTTGTCTTGGATGAGATGCCAGACTATTTCCTTGGCAGATATTGTCCATTTCAGGAGAGCGTTACTTTGGAGGGAACTGTCGTACTTCCTCTGCGACGAAGTAATGGCCTTCATCACGAAGAACAGCTCGTCCTCGTTAGCCGCAAGGTCTCGTTCTAATACCAGCCGATCCTCCCAGCCCTTTCTGTCCAACTGCTTAGAGTGGATTTGGAAGCGGCTCTTGATCTCCTCAAGGTTTCGAATGCGCTCTTGTAGTTTTATGACCATTTCAGGGGTCCCTCGAAGGTCGCTGAAGTCGGATGCTAGCATGATTTTCTCTAAGCGCTCGCTCCTTGTCTTCTCCAGAGGTTCGCTATAGAGGAGAAGATCGAGCACTATGACATACATAGCGTAATACTGAGACGAGTTACACAGCGCTCGGGCCTGAGGGAACTCTACCCAGAGGTTATCCATCCTGCTTTCCGTGCTGTCTAACGATGGGCTATCATCCTCGACGTTGTTGACTTCGTCGTTGTACTTCAACCGAAGCGTGTTGAACTTATCATATCTCAACAATGCAGAAGTCTTTTGTACAATACGCTTGAAACCAAAGGGGTCCGCCTGGAAATCGAACATCACCTCCATTGGTACCCAGGGCGGCCATGAGGAACCCGACGGCGTTCCGTACCTATTTCCGGAATACATCGAGAGAACTTGGCGAGAGAACCATTTCTGATGGGTGACAAAGAACTGCGCGCTGTCCATTCGAAGGAGAAAGCGCCGCTGTACTAAACCACTGACGGGATCGGATAGCCTAGCCTTTTCCATGACTTCGACCACCTTGAGTTCCATCCCTTTGGCCGTCACTAAGATAACGTGCTTCCTATTTTTATCACTCTGAAGCTGGATCTGCGGCGCAATAAGGCGGACGTGGAAGCTATTTTGAGGAGCAAATTCTTCGGCAATACCACTTATGATATCTTCCATATTGGCGTTGACCGTCGCTTCGGACGGGCCGGACTTGTCGGCGTTAACATATTTTCGGCCGTCTTTGAGGATCTGTTTAATACGGTACTCTATGTCCTCGTTCACCTCTTCATTTCGGTTGGCACTTTTGGTAGACCGTGCGTCGCTCGAGGCAGTCGGCGGAGGCTTGGACTTGTTGCTTTGCTTGGCCTTCGCCTGCTCTTCTACAATATCGAGGATGAACTTCACTGCGGGTCGAGACAGATAATAAACAAAGCCGCGTCGTTGACTGACTTGGTGGCTGTATCGTAGAATAATATTGCGCAACAGATTATTCCACTTGAGCTGCATGTTGTGAACGACAAATCTGTTTTTGAAGTCGCTGGCGAACTCCGCTCCTGAAGGTACCTTAACTTTAGCCTGCCCGATTTCCTCGGAATCTTCGGATTGTTGGTCTGAACTCTCGTCGTCTTGCGGTTTGTCTTGTCGCTCGCTAGTAGTAATTTTGTAGGCCATCTGATGCAACATAGACTCCATGAATGAACGCTTATCGCGAAGAACACTGGTATGCTTGTTCAAGCTTTCGTACTCGGCTCGTATGTCCGGATCATCCGTTTTGACCATTCGCAGTTCGGCATCAGCAACATTCCGTATGTTGTTGACAATCTGGCTATCTAGTTGATCTAGGCGGGACTGGATGAGCCGAGACTGTACCCTTCTCGGGTCATCGTCCTGACTCATTATGCAGAAATGGGTAGGCTCGGCTCCAAAAGGACTTGTACGGTCCGGGTCGCCGTCAATTATGCCCCCAATATCAGTTTGGCGGAAGTAGGTCACACGCGGAGAGTAGGCAAGAGGTAGGATCTTGGTGTCCGGGTTTGGTTCCGATGGAAGGATCCAATCCAGTTCGACAAAATCGTCCATGTCGATCCAGCTATAGTCACGATCCGGAATGGTGAAATGGGAGAGATCAACAGTATCATCCAAGTCCTGTTGCGCAAGCAAGGTTGTGACAGAATTTCTCTTAACTGCCTCCGTCGTGGTGCCCTTGATGCTAGCAGAGACCGCCCGTACGTCAGCAGACAACAGATCAAGTTGAGCAGCGTGGATCTTCATTCCAGTTGTCCTGCTGTTGGCTTTCCCGGACCTGTTGCCCACGTCTCGTGTATTGAATTCCTCGCGGCGCTGGTGAATATCGAGCATGAAGCTATCAAACCTCACCTTGATGCCTGTTGCCGATACATCATTTTCGGAGTAGTCTTCGGCATCCTTGTGCTTGTATATATGACTGAGGAAAAGCGGCGCGAGAAGAATGTTATACTTGATGGTCCCTAGATGCCTTCCGAACTTTTTGCTGTTCTTCTCCCTTCCTGGCCAGAGAGATCCTTGTCGGATAGGGAGTGACATGGGCCCGCTAAAAAGCGACCACCATGCGAAGAAATGGGTGAAAAACCTCGGGGTCAAGTGGACAGTGTTGTAGCTCTTTGTGGAGGGCTGCAGCTCAGAGGATGCCCAATCCCGGTTGGCTGGGGCTCTGACCGCAATGGATAGGTGAATATGCTGGCTTCTGAAGCCACGGAAGGCATCGTAAGGCGCGGCATTCTCATGGGGTTTGGTGTACATGGGCGCTTTCAAAATTACATCGTAGTGTGGCTTGAGGCTGAAGTCTCGCTTACAACCGTCAATAGCGCGCTCGAAGACGAGACCAGCCATCCATTGAACATTGCCCGACAGCTTCATGATAACCTTCTTGAAAGCTATACCAGATCTGTAACTAGAATCGCTGACTGTACTGGTGCTTTCATCCAAGCTCCGTGTCTCTTCTCGAGCGTGGTGACTGAAATCGGGCACAGCAAGGACGTACTCGCCACTGTCTACTGTCATGAATTTTTTGGGGTCATCTTCCGTGTGGACGTTCCACTTGACGTTATTCCGCCAGCACATCACAAAACCCGCACCATTGCCAATAACCGCGTAAGGGTCCCGGGAACCTTTCAGAGCGAGGTGTACATCTCCACCTCCTCTCCAGTCGACCCGGACCCGAGAGTGGAGATTCAGCCTGATCTTGTCCCAGAAGCCTACTCGTTCTGACATATCTAGTTGCGGCTTTGTGAACGACTCGATGACCATCATCATATCCTGTATGGCTGGCTGGTATGAGGGGCCCCAGGTAATTCTAGTTGAATTTGCCGTATTTAGATCCACGTGTATATCCGAGTATGACTTGACAGGCCCAACAGTCCTCCGCACATCTATTGCAAAACTGCCATTCGGCATTCCCGGCTCTAGGCTGCTTGGAGGGGTGATCTGAACCCTAATCTTGCGCGACGATTCATGATTGCGGAACTCTTCGGCTATGACAAAATCCGTCTTGAGTGACAATGCTGACAGTTTGGATGACTGACCAGACCGCAAGGCCGGGACATGCAGTAATGGAAGAGGATAGTCTCGCAGTGTTACTTTGGCCTCATCCATTGTGATATGGATGTTCATCGGGATGAGAAGAGAGTATTGCATGTCCCTTGGCATTCCTTTACCGACTTTATGAAGAAAATCTGGCAGGTTTTGCAGGGGGAAAGAAGGCTTATCAATCATAACATGGAGCTCATGTATGGTAGCGGCCATGAGAGCTGGCCGTTGAGGGACTTCAAGAATCCTTTCCGTGTCTTCAAGATCATCGGGCACATGGTCGCTTCCCCAAAAGAGGCTACGAAGTTCTTTCATCCCCTCTCGCGCATTCATGTAATGGCGATCTATACGTTTTCTCCAGCTTTGTGCGTTGTGCTCATGTAGCCTCGTTCTAGCCTCTTGGATCGTTATGTGTGCGTTGCCAGTCATGTCGCGAACGCCCTCGGGGTCATAGCGGGGGTTTCTACTGCGCGGAGCCTCGCTGCGGGACCGGGTATCCCGATTGTGCTGCGTCAGACGATCCTCGCTTTTGCTGCGCCGCCATGGGCTCACATTCGTGCCTCGACCTCGTGGCACTGCTGAGCGATTGCGAAAACGGTTCGATTCCCTCTTCATTTCCTCGTCCTGTATCTTCTTTACTTTGACACGGAAAGCATCTTCACGAGCGATCCGTTGCTGCTGCTCCACACGTCCCGCTCTATATATCACGCCGAGCTTCCACTCAAACGCGCCATCTTCCAGTTCGAACATCAGATTGTGAGCTCTCAGCGATACTTTGGGCACAATTTTTGCCTTTTCGGGTGGCTTATCAAGAATGTACTCGTTCGTTCCAGTCTTGAAGCGATGGTGGAGCTGCTGACTCGCTTTGAACACATTAATCAAGTTGTCCGAAATCTTGTGAATAATGAGTTCGTGAGGCACTGCAAGCCTGACAGCCTCCATCACCAAGTCAACCATCTTGTCGTCTTGGAAGCTGCCATTAGACATCTTCTTCCGTGCCTCTCTGTAATCTAGCCGTAGCGACTTGATACTCGCAACTCGAGCCCAAACACCTTGCATTCGAGGGGCACCGGCGTATAGGCGTATCATCTTGGAGGCGAAAAATGGAGGCGACCACCGGTGACGGCCAGCTTCCATGCCGTATATTTGCAGCATAAGCGGGGGGTCAGCCGGCATTTCTGCTTTTATCTGTATTAACGCTGCTTTGCAGTCCACCGTTATCATTTCTCTAGATGATAGTGAGGAGAACGCGTTTGCACTCCCGGATAGAGGTGAATCCGGACTTAATAGCGTAGTCGGTCGCTGGTCATGTTGCTGGCTTACAGGCGCCGTGCGCTCCGGGTCTTTTGCGAATGCTCCTCGCAAAACCATGATAGCAACACCTACAGAGTAGTGGCGGAAGAGCGAATATTGGATAAGGAGAGTTCGGAGGTGAGAGTGAACATGAAGGATAGGCGTATGCGAGTCGCTGTGAGTTGAGAAGGCGACTTCAAAACGAGGCATATGAACAAATGGTTCGACTTCCCATTTCTCTGGCGCTTCGATCACAAATGCCTCCAATCCTCTGATATGTATTGCAATCCTCCGACCGTCCCCTTCGTGCTGCTGCTTCTTACGCGGCGAAGACGGTGCAGTAAGGGAATTCAGCAATTCTGGGTCTGGAACCAACGACCGACTTGCTGTTCGTCTTCGAGACAGGGGCCGATGTCGAATATGGTCCATCCTTTGCGCTCTATATTCGGCAGACCACGTATCCATATGTAGTATGATACCACGCGTTGTCCCTGGGAAACCATCGTCAACTCCGGTAATTTCAGCACTAAAATCATTCACCTGGACTGAGAAATGCAGGAACCACTCCGGTAAGGCTCGCAATATATTTCGCGGCCTTGACGTCTTCGATGCTGCGCGCTTATCGGGTTCAACCTTGAGTTTGAGTTGACGGATGATCTGACGGATGCCCTTAGTGATCTCCGGACGGGTCATTCGAATAGCAAGAGTCTGGAGATGTCCATTTGCGACGACGTGGACATCGGGTGCTGCAGATAAATGTACCTTCAAGTCGAAGGACTCGGTGTCAATGAGATCGAAACGGCTACCCTGTGTTGTCTGGTAGTAGAGATGATGGGTCTGTATTCGCATTGACGAGACCAACGAGTAATGCAAATCTTCAACTGCAGAATGGAAAGATTCGACATCAAGAGAGATAGACGAAATCGAGGAGATGATCAGGTCAAAGTCATCTGGGTCATCTGTCTTCTCGACAGGAGGTAGTGCAATTCTTATAACAGGTTCATGCATGGAGAATTTTATGTTCGCTTTAGGAAGCAGGCGAGAAATAAGCATGTGTCTCCGCTGGGTGCGCACTTTGGGTGGTTTCGGCTTAGGTTGCAGGAGTGCTAGGAGCACAGGAAGGTGTTTCGGGTCCAAGTCGACGCATGGTGAGGTGACCACAGAGTTGGCGAAAAGGATGTTTGCATTTCTTTCTTCTGCGCTCCTTATTTCGGATAGTTCAACCGTCTTTGAGGGCAACGTTGTCTTGACTGTCGTAGTGGCCATCGGCACATACGCTACCCGCTCCGGCTTACCGTGGCCGTCGTCTAAACCGACAGAGATGGACAACGCCGCTGCTAGAGCCTCATGTGCTATAGCATTCGAGGGGAAATACATGCGATGAGCTGGGGATTTGGGGTCTAGTCTGTGTAGATCAATACCAACTTCCTTCATCGACGCATTGAGCAATAGAGGAGACCCGGTCGATCGCACCTTATGTACCTTCTTCGTCAGGGAGACGAAGCTCACCGCGAATTGTACCTCCTTGATGCCACGAAGAATAGAGCTCACGAATTCCTTTGAATCAGACACAGCCTGCATCAACAAGTCTGAATCCGTGCTTCCGGGTTCGTCAATTTCTTGAATAATATTATCCACGGAGATTTTGATCGAATGTGCCTGTTTTTGAAAGCCAGTAGTACGCCTCCGCAACTTTTTGGACCTCTCGAGGCAAATCCGGACGTCATCGTACGGAACATGTACTCGACCGAACTTTAAAGCAATAGTTGCATCTCGAAGCCCATCCATGTTTTCATAAAGAAATCCGTGGACATTCAATGTCGCGCTGTCCAGGACTTCAATGGCCTCACTACCCGTGGCAGTAAAAAGAACGCTTTTTAAAGTTACGATCCATTCAGCTGGCTGCTTTTGGCGTCGCTTTTCGGCTTTGGACTGGAAAAAGAATCGCGCGCGGTCGACAAGACGGTGTCTTGTGTCCAAGCCGATGGTAAAGCTGCCACATTGTATTTTACCGACATCTACTACGTGAACAGTCGAGTCGGTAGCGACAACATCGACCATGCGTAGCCAGCGCACATTGCGGTGCAATCTCTTCAACCGCTCTTTGACTCTAGTCAACTGTGTCCAGGTTGCGCTTCGAGGAGTACCAAAAGTGTCACGTCTCGGGAGTGACTTTTCGGGCACAGCCTCGAGAGGGCCATTCGGGCCATTCTGCTCTCCGTCATGCTTATTATCGCTTGTTACGGACGGGTTTGCCTTATGGCCTTCCAGCTCCTTAATATCCACAGTTACAACAAACTCGCTGACAACAATACTAAGCCAGGTGGGTTGAGAGAAGGTCGGGCGGTGCAGATGGAGACCGAGGCCGCGAATTTCCAGCTTGATTCCATCTCTTGGGGTGAAGGCCAAGCGGCGCAAGGAGAAGTAGCCGATACGTTGTATAGAGACCCCGGTAAGAATGCGAATCACAGCAAAAAGGACGAAGGACGACAAGTATAAGAGGACGAAGACGCCGAAAAGAAAGGTCGGGTTCAGAAGCGCCATGGCGGATACGGCTCAGACACGGCGCACGTCGCGTTGCTTCGCTGCTTGCTAGAGTCCCATTGTTAACCAAGGTCAGGTTAAAAAGTGAAGGGTCGAGAGCAATCGTAACTTACATGATGGAGTTAGCTGCTAGTAATTCTAGCATGATCCGGGCCTCAAGAGCTCGCAAGAATCCATTTCGCCGACCATTTACCAGTCTCGGGCAAGAGACGCTGCGCGCAGTGCAATGGACGACCAGTAATTATAGACGGAGTGTGTATGGCGCAAGGAAGATTTGGGGGGCTACGTCGACGATGGTGGTGAACTCGGCCGAAGACTCCAGGGATTTGGACACGAGGTTTGTATGGGAATTCGATGTTTATGATGCTATGTTCTTGACGTTCTAGCTCAATCTCGGCTCGCTTCGGGTTGGTTGTGCTGATCTGATCGAATCGCTGCGCTCAAAAGACGAAGAAGACAATGAAGGCTGGAGGAGAATGAATGTAAAGAGAGAAAAAAAGGAGCGACTGATTATTAGTCTAATGATTCATTTGCTTCATACCACAGTAAAGGGCAAGTGTATAAAGCCAAAGTCAATACAAAGTTTAAGCTTATATTTACGCGTAGTAGCTACTGTATAATAGGTATGAACATATGGTGAAGCTGCTTGGAGATGCTCTTCCTGTGGTTGCACGCATAGCCAAATAAGCCTTGCTGTGCGCATACCCATTACATAAGTAGGAGTTCCTTTTAACGTTGGCGAGCATCCTTCGCATCCCAACATTGCGGCTCCAGATGTCAAATTGGTATTGATTGGCAGCTCATTAGCCTCCGCTTGAGTTGTGTTACGCCCAGAACCCCCAAGATACTGTGGGTTTTACCGCACCTGACCACACTAAGTTAGACCAATCACAAGCTATGCCACATTGGGCCTATAAGTTCGGCCTAAAAGAGGCCCGGCTTTTCACAAGTTCGATATAAAACGGATGTTAGCGGACATAGGTATAGAAGTTGCTTGACGGTTATATATGTCGGATACTTACCTAACTTAAAAATGAAGTATAAAATACTCTTGCAGGAAAGAATTACTAATAAATTCTAGATTACAGAGTTTGTGCTATTAATGTTGTGGTTCTCTACTTTCTCATGACAGGCGCAGGGCAGCGAGAGAAGGAAGCCATGAGTGAACTCGACAAAGCTCTAACCAGTGACAACTTACGTTCACCATTCGACTACATACTACCTCAAATGCTGTGTGTGTAATTGCACAACCCAATCAAGACCGAGTCGCCAATTGTTAAAGAGCGCCATGGCAAGAGATATCTTATTGAATTCAATGAACCCAGTTGCGCTCTGGTTATGTATGTATCACGAAGCTAATATCAAGTTGTCGCTGTTTTCGTAGTAGATATAGCATCTATGTTGGGGACAAATAACCGGTCCAATCGCCTGTATCACATTATAGGAAGGTTTAAGACATGCCCGACCACACTCAGCTTTCCTCATGACTAGCTAGTGGCTGCCGTCTTCTAGTCCCGCCAACATGACATTTCCCAGTTAGATAGAGTGCCGGTTCGGTCGATATTACCCTAAGCGATACTTAGAATCAAGGCAAGGGTGTAACGACAATGAAATATGAGCAAAAAAAGGAGCATATCAGTCTCAGGCGCTTCAGAGTTGTTGATAAATCCCTGTATCCTGCTTATGTCGCTTTTATGCTCGGCATCTAATATTACTATGTTTATTGCTCCTGTCAATTATTCTCCCTCAGGTTCCCTGTCAAGCGGCAAGGGGTTTTGTAATTCGTTATCAAATCTAAAGCCTAAGCAGTATGTTTTGTAAGTATGCGGCCAACCAAATAACCTCGGAGTCATGAATAAGAGGGTTTAAAGCCCCTTAGGAAGCTCCGAAAGGACATTCGTCGGGGTGAAGGGCCATAGGCAGACTAGAATAGGAGAGAAGCAATCCAGTTGAGGCGGCATGCTTATTTGGGTGTCATGTTTCATATCATGGTCCCAAGATAGTCAAGAAGGGATGACTCGATAGGCAAAATGTCTAAGCATTTCTGTTTCATTAAGGCACCTAAGCCACGATGCGACGGCTTACCCACCTGTCTTGTCAAAAGAATACTATGCACCCAACACTCAATGCTTAACTTCATGAACCTGTGCAGGTGACCATCTAAGTCTCTACCCATAACGCCGGTATTCCCCAACTGCCTGCGCTCCTTATCACCAAATCTATCAGTCAAAGCTTGCAAATACATGCTGCAAGAAGGTCACAACTTTGACCTAACAGCTTCCAGTCTATATTTAACATCTTTGAGTGCTTTCGTAGTAGGCGCCCAATTATCGAACTGTTTCAGCAACTCTACTGTTTCTGAATACAGCTCCGTTTTGACGAACTCTTCTTCTAATAGTCCCCTCATAATCCACGGGAGGACATACGGATTAGGGTTTGTAAGGCCCTGATGCTTCTGAATCTGACAAGACACCTTAGATACACTGGTTGTCTCAAGCGTATGGGATAATGCCAGGCTTTTGCTAATCAGTATATATAGTAACAAGCATTTGGGTTTGGTCCTCTTTTCGGGTACAAAACTTACTCGTACACCTGCTCATCATCGTATAGTCTGGAATGACCTTCACCCGAGTACAGGCTGCCTGCGAGTGGCACCGAGAGTTCACGAATGAGCCCGTGGTCAGAAATCCCGAGATTGCGGAGCTTCAGCGCAAATCCTACTAGGTGAGCTAAGAAGTCTGGGGCATGAACCCGACCGTCGATGAAAACAGCTCGGTAAATATAAGGATGAGAGGCAGGGCCGTAAGTTGCCGATTCCATAGGGACGAGTTGATCGTCAATACTACCTATATACTGCAATTTCACTATTAGTGCCCATTTTGGTTTCTCGGCAAAAGGGGGAAGAGACGAAAAGAGCAAGGCGGTCCCTCAGGTAACTTACAGTAATACGGGCGCCATAATCGACAACTGTCTTTAGGGCATGCTCGTATCTCTTCGAGAGCTCACTCTCTGGGTTCGCGAATTGCCACAGCTCGGCTGCTGACCCCATCAGCATTCCCATTCCGGATTTGTAGTCTGGAAAGGGCCCAAGCGATACACCAGCCATGGCGCAGACACCAACGCGAGAGTTGGTGAGAACTCCTAGGTCTATTAATTTAGCCAGGAGCATTACGCTAACGGGAACACCCTGGGAATGGCATGCGAGAACGACTAAATCCGCATTTCTTATGGGCTCAATCCAGTTAAGCAGCAGCTTCCACAAATTGTCAACGCGTTCTGCGATTTTGCCCTCTCCCTCCAGAGCTATTTTCTCGATTTCGCAATCGGGAGAACCATTGTTTTCTGTCCATCTGCGGATTGCCTCGGCACAATGATTTGCAAACCGTACTATGTAGGTAGTTTTCAGTCAGTTTCCATTATACTGAATTTGGTCTGCGGCACATCCACAATTTGCAGCGAGTTCCAAATCAACTAGGGGGGCACGGGCATGGGCCTTTTTACACGTACTTGATGTTCCTGTTGGTTGGCCGATCATTGGTCTCAGGTAACTTGCAGGGAAAAGCCCATGTACGCCAATTGCGATGGCCTTCTTCACCTTCGGAATCTCTTTTGAAAGAAAGACATGGTTGGTCGGTGACTGTTGCGTCCTAAGTAACAACTGCGCAATCTGTTTGATGATCGATGGGTTCTCTTTCATACGGTATGTACTTTTAAATGATGGCAGAAGGAGATTTTTTAAGGGGGCTTTATTGGTGGAAGCCGTAGTTGGCTTTTGTGGCACATTTTTAGCATTGACATCCGGCGTACCAGGTCTGCTTGTGGCCGACTCGTCCGTGTCCAGCGACTGGGGCCGACTTCTTTTGCTTTTTTTATTCGGAGTGTCTTTCTGCCGCTGTTCCTTGGAGCCTTTGGTCTTTAATTTCGTATTGTCAGTGCCATTTTCATTGACCTGCACATTGGACTTCTTGGGACTCGTTTCTGAATTATCGCCCATTACAGCCAATTCGCCCTGCTCGGGGGCAGATACTTCCCCAGTACTTCGGGAAGCTGTATCCCTGGACCAGAAAGCCCACGTTGAGCCGGCCGATAGTTGAGACGCCACAGGAGTCGGGGCAGATGTTGATGGGGCATCTTGCATCACCACATCTTCGCCCTCTTTCGCCTGAGGGTCCTCTTCTTTATGGCTTTCACTCGCAAACTCCTGTCCTTCGCTCTGCCCTGAGGTTGACTGCGCGGTTGAAGACCAAAAACCAAACCATGACGTCGTGGACATTGTAGACTTCAGATTCTCTGGTGTTGGCTGTGGCTGCACTATTGATTGAACTTCCTGCTCGTGATCAGGTGACGGGTCGGTTGTTTCTGCCTGTTTCTGTTCGGTTCCTGAACCATCGCTTACAGGCTGGCTTTGAGTATTGGTTGCTGATCCACTTAACCATGATAACCAGCCGGCAGAGCTCGATGGAGCGTGATGTATCTCTTCCGTAGACGGCTGAGGCTTTGGTACACTATTATCATCACAAGGAACTGTCTCATCCTTATCGTCATTCTGTTCTGTCCTGTCGCTTGCACTACCCGGCACGGTTTCGATTATGGGAGGAGCTGGGCCGTCTTGTTGTACCGCTGTATTAGCCTCGGTAATTGGGTGTAGAGTCTTAGCAGACTGAGTATCTGAGTCCGTGGTATCGGTCTTCTTCGTATCAAAGCGGCTCAAATCGGCCACGCCTTCTGACCGTCGAGTGGCACCCATTATGTTCTCTCGAGCTACTTGGGTCGATGCGGACGATTTCGAGACGCGTGGCCACGAGCCATACCAGCTTTGGGATTTCCGAACCTAGAATGTTCAAATTAGCATAGTAATAGCCGCGTACAGATATTATCTATTCACTACTCACGTTCTTCCCATTATGGGGTGTCGTGGTGGGGGAGGCATCTGAATTACCTGACTTTGTTGGCATGTTAGGTGAAGATGATGCGTTGGGAACCTGTGACGCAACTCTTGAATCTAGAGGGCCCGTCTCCAAGGGAGTTGGTCGAGCACGTTTTCGGGAACTCATGGCAAAAGTCCTGAATTCCCCTCCTCCATTGGTAGAGATATGAAGAACTACTTAATACACGGTTGATTCTCCGTAAAGCCTAAGATGTTATTGGGATATTCTCGAAATTACAAAGTAATTATCCCGATTACAGATGCCTGGTGTTGACAAAGGGTTGTTAGGTATCCTGGATCACGATCGGTATACACGTACAGATGTACAGGAGACCCAGGAACGACACTACGAATGCCTAGGTTAGGTACCACCGTAGACTACAGTGCCTACTGGTATCTGGAGGTGGGGTCACTACACTACCCACATAGCGCTTATTAGTACATGTGCTTGATGCTGGGGGGTTGGGTGCCCCTCTATCGGTGGCTCGGTACCTACATAGGTATCTATGTAGGTAGGAAGTTGTAAAGAGGCTCCAGCAAGCTCTATCGATAAGCGCAACAGAAAAAAGTTCGGGAAGATAGTAAAGACAATAAACCTGTAGCCAATTCAGTGCCCATGCCAGAATTCGCAAGTGAAGAGGGACTACGTATAAGCCACATCGTTACTTAGAATTCTTGCGCTATGATAGAATGAGTTCACTAAAGAGAAAAGACGCCCCGACGGGTGCACCTGCTGCGAAATCCCCGAAGCGATCCAAATCCGACAAATCTCAAACTAAGCATAATGCGAAACCCACCGAGTCCGCCAAGACAACACAAGCAAAGCCTGCCAGTGCCGCCAATGTCTCGCGACTGAAGGAAGAAGAACCATTGTTCCCTCGAGGCGGCGGAAGTGTACTATCTCCCCTGGAGCATAGGCAAATATCTATTCAGGCCAAACAAGATGTACTGTTTGAGCAGGAGTCTGGCGAGGGTACCAAGAAGGCAGAGAAAGCTTTGAAGAAAAAGAAGTCAAAAACTTCTGTGAACAAATCTGCCAATGGCGCCAAACACGCCGACGATGCTATCAAAGCCGAAAGCCTGAACTACCAGGTAGGTTGTGGTCAAACTAGTCCATATAATAAAAGTAATGGGTTCTAACAGGGAGTAGCGCTTAGTCAAAGGCTCTCTTGTCTTGGGCCAAGTTACCGAGATCCAGCCACTACAGATTATCGTCGCCCTACCGAATAGTCTTTCCGGCCACGTACCAATTACTTCTATTTCAGATGTTATAAGTGAAAGGGTGGCCGCCGAGGCCGAGGCCCTTGAGGACGATGAAAACGAGTCTGACGGTGTTGACTTGAAGGATATATTCGAAGTTGGACAGTACCTCCGGGTTTATGTGGCATCTACCACAGACGAAAACCCTACTGGGACGTTGACAAAGCCGAAGAAGAACATAGAGCTATCGCTGCGTCCAGCACATACTAATACAGGACTTTTGAGCCACGAGATTGTTGAGAATACAGTTGTCATGGCGTCTGTCTCTAGTGTTGAGGATCATGGATTTGTTATGGACCTTGGTCTATCAGGTTCTGACACGCGCGGTTTTCTTCCCCGGAAAGAAGTCCTGGGAGACTTCTCCGAAAGTCGCATGCAGCCTGGCACTGTTCTCATGTGCCTTGTGACAGGGAAAGGCGTCAAAGGCAAAATTCTCCAACTCACAGCTCTGCAGACCAAGTTAGGCAGTGTGCAGAACTTTGCAGCAAAAGCAACCACAATCCAGACTTTCTTGCCTGGATCTGCAGTTGAGCTCATGGTTTCGGACATTTCTAAGCGGGGGATAGTTGGCAAGGTAATGGGTTCTTTGGATGTCACCGCCGACCTGGTCCACTCCGGGCTTGGACCCAAAGCAATAGACCTGGAGACAAAGTACAAGATTGGAAAGAAAATCAAAGCCCGTGTAATATGCGACTTCCCAACCGCTAAAGATCCGAAATTGGGCGTCTCGCTACTGGACCATGTCATGGCCTTGAAGCCTCAGCGAGCCGCGTCAGATAGAAAACCCCTTGATATACTTCCTATATCCTCAAAAGTCGAGAGCTGCACGATATTCAAGGTTGACCAAGATGTGGGCGTCTTTGCCGAAGTTGGTGTCGATGGCGTCCCTGGGTTCGCACATATCTCCCGTCTCAAGGATGGCAAGGTCGACCTTCTCTCTGAGACATCCGGCCCTTTCAAAGTCGGCACGGTGCATCGTGGGAGAGTTATAGGTTACAACGCTGTCGATGGCGTGTATAACTTGTCTTTTGAGCCTAGCGTTCTGGAGCAACCATACCTCCGGATCGAAGATGTCCCTGTTGGTGCTGTGGTCAACGGCGTGATTGAAAAGCTCATAATCAGTCAGGACGGCGTTAGCGGCCTATTGGCCAAACTGGCGGATGGAATTCACGGTTATGTTCCTGAAATGCACCTAGCAGATGTCCGTCTCCAGCACCCTGAGAAGAAATTTCGTGAAGGCCTTAAGGTTAAGGGACGGGTTCTGTCCACGGATCCCTTCAAGCGGCAAATCAGACTCACACTAAAGAAGACTCTTGTTAACTCCGAGGCGAAGCCGTTGCAATCATTTGATGAGCTCGTTGTTGGGACACAAAGTCCTGCTACTATCATCAAGGTCCTCGATAATGGAGCTCTAGTGCAGTTTTATGGGAACCTGAAAGGTTTCCTACCCGTTTCGGAGATGAGTGAGGCCTATATCCGCGACCCCAAAGAACACTTTAAGGCCGGCCAAGTCGTCACTGTGCATGTACTGAACTTTGATGCCGAAGCACAGAAGCTCTTTGTATCTTGCAAAGACCCTTCTGCGTTCGGCATAGAGAAGCAAACAGCACTCAAGAACCTCAAAATAGGGGACATTGTATCAGCTAAGGTGCTACAAAAGACCGAAGATGATGTCCACGTTGAGCTTGAAGGTAGCTCACTGAAGGCGCTTCTTTCGCTTGGACAACTTACCGATCGCCCTAGCAAGAATGCGTCGTCTATGAAGGGAATTCGCGTCGGGCAAACACTCAACGATCTGTTAGTATTAGATAAGAACGATAGTCGTCGATCTATTACATTATCAAAGAAGCCAAGTCTGGTTGAAGCAAGCAAAGAAGGCAAACTTCTCACATCTCTAGGTCAAGCCCGGGTTGGGGACATCCGACAAGGCTTTGTCAAGAACATCACTGTCACAGCGGTTTTTGTACAATTCCCAGGCCAGCTCACAGCTCTCCTGCCAAAGACCAAACTCCCTAAAGAAGATCAAGATAAGCCCGATTTTGGTTTGAAGAGATATCAGTCTATCGCAGTGAAGATCGACTCCATCGATAGGGAGAACAGCCGACTGGTCGTTGCCTCGCCGGACTTTACGTCTAAGCCTTTGAAAGATTCGCAGATAACAGTAGCGGATAAGCTGGAGAATCCAGTGGACGAGACACTAATGTCTACCGCCGACCTAGTTGTTGGAAAAATCACAAAAGCCAAGATTGCTTCGGTCAAGAGCACCCAGTTAAATGTTAGGTTGGCCGACAACGTGCAGGGACGCGTGGATATCAGTCAAGTGTTCGATACCTGGGGTAAAATCACGAATCCCAAAGCTCCCCTGAGCGGATTCAAGGCAGGCACAATCATACAAGTTCGGATTCTTGGTGTCCATGACGCCAAAAACCATCGCTATTTGCCCATATCGCACCGCTCAACACACTCGGTCCTCGAGCTTTCGGCCAAAACCAGCGCGCTGGAAGATACTGCGCCGGCGGAGTTGACACTCAGCTCGCTTGAACTTGGGTCAACACACATCGGATTCGTCAATAATGTTCAACAGAACTCGCTCTGGGTTAGTCTCTCGCCCAACGTACGCGGAAGGGTCAATATGCTGGAGATATCCGACGACGTATCGCTCCTGGACGATCTGCCGAAGCACTTCCCGGTCGGCTCGGCATTGAAAGTGCGCGTTCTCGGTGTAAATCCCGCTGAAGGGCGCCTTGACTTATCGGCCCGTAAATCTACTGCTTCCACTCGCCTTTCCTGGGATAATATCAAGCAAAACATGGTTCTTCCTGGTAGAATAACGAAGGTTAACGAGCGCCAAATCATCGTGCAGCTCAGTGATCTACTCTCGGCCCCTGCACATTTGATTGATCTTAGTGATGATTACGAGGAAGCCAGCGCCATGTCGTACAGCAAAAATGGCATTGTCCGTGTCTCGGTGGTCGATGTTGACAAAAGCAACAAGCGTCTGCGGCTTTCCTTGCGCCCTTCGAGGATTCTAAACTCCTCACTGCCTGTTAAGGATCGTGAAATCACCAATCTGACGCAACTCAAGGTCGGTGATGTGATCCGCGGCTTTGTCAAGAACGTCTCCGACAAGGGTTTATTCATCGGTCTTGGTGGTGACATCAGCGCTATGGTCCGAATTTCAGATCTTTCTGACAGATTCATCAAAGACTGGAAAGATGAGTTCCAGGTCGATCAACTCGTCAAAGGTCGGATTACGTCCATAGACACCAGTTCAGGCCAGGTGCAAATGAGTCTGAAGCCATCGGTGGTTGAGAAAGATTTTGTGCCACTTACAAACTATCAAGACCTTCGTGCAGGTCAGATTGTTACCGGGAAAGTTCGAAAGGTCGAAGACTTCGGTGCTTTCATCCTCATCGATGGCTCTGCAAACGTGAGTGGGCTGTGTCATCGAAGCGAGATGGCTGAAAAGCCCATACGTGACGCCAGAAAGCTCCTCAATGAGGGCGATGTGGTCAAGGCAATTATATTGGACATTGATACTCAGAAGAAGAAGGTCAGCTTTGGACTGAAGCCATCTTATTTCGAAGATGAAGACAGTAATATGGACGAAGATGACAGCGATGACGAAGTCACGGGAGCCATGCTGCGCGATCATGAGGATGACGATGATGAAGAGTCAGAGGGTGAGGATGAAGACGAAAACGGAGACGAAGATGAAGACATGGATGACACCAGCTCGGTCGCCATTGAGGGCACTGACCATGATCAAGATCTCTCGTCCGACGTCGAAGATACTGAAATGGCTGACAGAGCATCTGACGATGTCGATGCCCTCGACGCAGGAGGATTTGATTGGTCTGCAGCTGCCCTCGACGAACATCATGAAGCCACTGCAGACGTGGATCTAGACACAGCGGAGAAGAAGAAGAAGCGACGGAAGCCTCAGATTGAAGTAGACAGAAGTGGAGACCTAAATACGTTTGGCCCCCAAACCGCAGTGGATTACGAGCAGCTCCTCAATCGCCAACCAAATTCGTCTGATCTATGGATTCGGTACATAGCGTTCCAAATGCAGGTCAGCGAACTGGCTAAAGCTCGCGAAGTTGCTGAGCGTGCTGTGTCAACAATCAGCAGCTCTGAAGAGACGGAGAAACTGAATGCTTGGATAGCATATCTCAATCTTGAAGTGAGATTTGGCAATGACGATACCGTGGATGCTGTTTTCAAGCGTGCTTGCCAGGTCAATGACCAGCAGGAAGTCTACCAGCGCCTTGCCAGTATATACGTGCAGGACGACAAACCGACTGTAAGTAGGACCTGTATCAACGTGTCTAAACTATGTCTAATAACATTTTGCAGAAAGCAGATGAGCTCTTCCAGACGATCGTGAAGAAGTTCGGATCAACCTCGCCCGAAGTATGGCATAATTATGCCCACTGGCTGCATGCCGTCCAGAACGAAACGGACAAGGCACGAGCGCTGTTGCCTCGGGCGACGCAAGCCTTGCCGGATCACGCCCGCCTCCCGCTGATGACCAAATTTGCCGCCCTCGAGTACAACTCTCCGAATGGCAGCGCCGAGCGCGGCCGAACCATGTTCGAAGGGCTCATCTCCACATTCCCCAAGAGATTCGACCTGTGGAGCCAGCTGCTGGACCACGAAGACGGGCCGAACGCGGACAAAGCGGTCATCAGGGACGTCTTCGAGAGGGCGACCAAGGTCAGGGGTCTGAAAGCCAGACCTGCCAAGAAGTGGTTCAAACGCTGGGCCGATTGGGAGGCGAAGAACGGCGACACTAAGAGTCGGGAGAAGGTCCGAGCCAAGGCCGCCGAATGGGTGAGGCTCAAGGCCGAGGCCAAGACGGAGGGTGAAGATGACGAGGAGTAAAAACAATTATTTTTATTTCCCCCCCGGTGATATCCAGGCTAATATAGCATGCATGGTACCTACCTACCTGTCTCCTGTCAGTCAGCTGGACGGATGAGGTGATGAGGGCGTTCAAGTGCTACCTTATTGTCATGTACAGAAACCCAGCCTTTTATGTGGTAGATAGGTAGATAAGTAGATAAAAACGGACGAGTAACGAAAATGAAGCATCTCTGTGTAACTTTGTTTACTTATCACTCTCTTGAGAAGCATGTGCTAGCAATTATGTGGGCACCAACTCAGCATGATTATCTAGGGTATGCAGAGCTCGCCAAAACTCCAGCAAGGCGGTTATTTCCCCACGGCTGGTTATCTATTTATTTTATTTTACTACACCTACATTCAGTAGGTACGTTTCGTGTCTTAACCTTTAGTTAATTCGTAACCTACATAATTAATCAAGGCACCTATGTTAGTTAGGGTAAAGCATCACGGCAGAACACGCACCGTAATCACATCGCTATGAGTTTTGTACACAAGATATACACATTTGTGTTTGCTTATACAGATTCCACCACCACCTCCACTTCCACCTTCACTTCTCCCATCTGATATATCAGGATGGGGAGAAATCTTAGATAGGTTATTTAATGTAGGTAATGTAATGTACTAACTATAGGATAGATAGAACCCAAAAAGGTACCTAATCTACTCTAATCCATTCCATTCCAGTCCACACACACACCACAACACAACAAAAATCATCATTATTATTAAAGTTCAACCCGGGACTCCTTCCCCCTTCCCCCATTCCCCGACTACGCCGTTCCATGTCAATAAGTTGAAGGCGTGTCCCCATGCAACCAAATAGCAATATAAAGCAATAGCAAAAATTTGTCTTTGATTATCCGTTGCATCAGTTCGGAGTTCTCTCTAACCTTAGATAGGTAATGCTTTCCCTTCCTTTCCTACTACTTTCTTCCTTCCCCCTTAAACAATCATACCAACCAACCCCTTTCGCCTTGTTCTTTCCCTATCCTTTTTTGGTTCTTTCTTCATAATCGGTCGTACATCGTGATGGAATACATACAAAAGTAAGAGTGTGTGTGTGTATGTGTTTGTGTGTGGCACAAAAATTCTTACAATGTTTCGCCCCCGTTTTCTAGTGTTCTTCTATCCGGTTTTTTGCTTGATTTGCCTTCGCCTTCGCCTTTGCCTTTGCCCCTTGTCCTTGCTCCTTTGCAGAAAAGAGGAATAAATGCAAGAGAGGAAAAAGGAGATCTAATGTAATAATCGTGGCAGTTGTGCCAGTGTGTTGGGACATAGAAGGATAGTGCCTATGTATGTACGTCGTTGGTGTTAATGGTGGTGATGTTGTAACAGACAAAGTGAAACGCTCGGTAACCAGCCGGGCGGTATGTAAGTAATGACATATGGTGAGGCTATGCGCCTGTAGGGCTTTCGTCTATAGGTGGATGTGGTGATATTTTGCGCGACGACAAAATATAGAATATGATCCTGGTGAGTATAGTATAGTATTGAGACATTTTATAATTTCACATTAGTCGACTGATGCCGACTGCACTGCGTTCTGATGGCCAAGTTCAGGAAAGCTGGCGCTCAGATGCGTGGAGAAGGAATTTGTGGGAACAGGGCGAGTTGAGGAGATGTGGTAGCGTGGCTCCTGCTGGCAGTCCGTGCTCGCCTGTGAGTCTTCAGGGATTCCTTAGTAGTCTTGGGTTCTAGCGGGGTGATCGTATCATGAGGCGTCTTCAAAAGCAAGGTCGCTTCTGAGTGCGCCCGGCTGTGACCCTCACGGCTGGTTTCTTGGGGTGCGGGAAGCACCGTGTTCTCACTAGGCGTCATCACAGGCACCTCACTAGTTGGCGTGACGACGGGTTCCTTGTCATTAAGCGTAATTGAAACAGGCTGCTGCGATGGCTCGATATGTTGCCAGCTGGAACTGCTGCTGCCAGTCCAGCGAGTGAAAGCAGAAGACGAAAACGTCGACGACGCATATCGGCTAGATGTGGCCGATTGCTCCGACAATGTGGATACCGTTGTCGACGCGCTGCATCGAGCGGGTAGGTGTGTATCCGGCTTGTTGAATTTCGGGTATTGGTCATCTTGCTGTATAACCTTCAGGTCGTCGGTGGAATTGTGGGAGCTCAGCTCGCCTCTCTCATATCGCAGCATCTGCTCGTGATAATCGTCTGGAATCAGCAGACTGGGCGACAAGCAGAATCCTTGCGACTCCTGGAAGCTCGAGGCGCTCGAGTGGGACCGATCATGGTCACGCTTGAGTTTGGCTGAGCTGTCGATACGTGGGAGCGAAAAGTTTGCAGTGACGGGCATAGTCGCACTAGTCGGCGTGATAGCTTCATGTGTTGACCTCGATTGATAACTTGTGGGGCTTAGTCCGGGGAGGTCGGCCGACAGCAGCCCTGTTGACAAACCCCTGAAGCTGCTAGTGCTCGATTGGACACTGTGGCCCAGTATCAAGCTCTCTGCATAGTCTTCGTCTCCACGTTCCATGTCGCAGGAAGGCCGTTCCCAGGCGAAATCGCAATCGGCCTCGGCTGCATGATCGTAGCAATAGTCGATATCATCTTCCCAGCTATGTCGGTAAGAGGGTTCATCATCTATATCATCATGATCGGATTCGTGTAGGGCGCGCTGGGCTGCCAACAGATCAAATCGACCAAGCGTGTCCGAAGCATTGCTTGGGGGCCGTTGTGTCGTTTGGCTCAACGAGATGCGTCGCAGATGCGGCACAGACATGCTACCCCTGAGGGATGTGGTGCTACTCATGATACTTGTGCGGGTGTGGGTTCTCGTAAGATGGTATTCCTCTTCCTCGGGCACTTCGGGCAGAGAAGTCATAGAGCCGGTCAGAGGCCACGCCGAGATATCGTTTGCTGGGACAGTGCGGGGGGATCCCTCGTCACCGCTCACTAGAGCTTCTTCGCCAGCAACATTAATTGTGTTGGGGCTGGGAGGCAGTTGCATCCCGTCGTTAGAGGGCAGGATGAACGGCTGTACTTGGCGGTGACCTAAGTTTGTCCGCAGCTTATTGAAAGTAAATGCGTTGAAAGAATCGACACTATCGTTGCGGGTCGACATGCGGCTTGATGTCCGAGGAGGGGGCGGAATCGGTGATATAGGCGATTCTCCACGGGCTCTAGGCGGACGAGTAGGCGAGAACTGGACGCTCTCTTCAGATGAACTGCGCTCCCGGTCCTGGGTGCTCGGTGGTGTCGGGAGGGGTTTGTCGAGATCCTGTAGAGTGAGGCCGGTTGACGAATTCATGGCATCGGTCGCAGCTCGTAAGCGCATCCCGGGAACGCCAGGAGACAGATTGCCATGGTTTATCTGGTCTAAGCCGGACAAGCTCTCCTTGGCGGAATGAGATACATGTTGGAAGTCGTATGGCCCGGATATCTGATATCTCTTCTGTGATGTCTCAGACGTACCTCTGAGCCGTCGCCTTGTGAACATGGATTGGATGGAGCGTTGCTCCTTGGGTTGATCCAAAGTGGTATCCCTTACCATCTGGGTTAATGAGAGTAGCGAACTATTCGGGATGCCTTGGTCAGTGTGTTCCTTCCGCAGCTTCGGCTTACGACTGAAGACAGCCTTTCCAAACAACTGCACACTCTCAGGCCGGTCTTTGAAAGGTATGACGGAAGACCGTTGAGACGGGTTTCTAGACAAGCTGGAAGGCTCAGGTAGGCGACCCCTCGACGATTCTGGGGTCTCGGGGCGAGAGGATGAGCCTGACGACGTTCGTGTCTCATTCTGATGACCTGTTGAAGACCCTCGCTTCATCCGCCGACTAAAAGCGCGAATCCCTTCTGGCGAGGGTGGTCCGTCGAGCGCGGGCCCGAAACGGTCCGTAATCCCGTGACCATAGTGGTAGTCTGTCGAGGTGGCGGTAGAGGGGCGAGACATATGCAAGGTCGACATGCTGCCGTCATTGGCAGCTTTCCACCGGAGCCCCTTGAAGTTGGAGGACGTGGCGCTAGACGAAAACATGTTGCTCCAGTCCTATTGGACTTCGTCTATCTTCTGCTATGCCGTAGTTCGATATATTGGTCGTTCAGCCCATTCCTGGGATCAGCTCCGCCCACGACGTTGTGTTCAATTATCGTGAGGGCTTGCAGTCAAGCGTCGTAGGCTGCTTAGAAGGGGGACAGCAGGGTAAGAAAGAAAAGACAACTACGGATCAAGACCTCATGGAGGCAGACAGGTAGTCTAGACAGTGGAGATGTACCAGGAAATTGATTATGGATATGAAAATAATCCCGGTATTGGAACTGAAAATATGAGAGTGGTCGGGTATCCTTGCAGTTTCTTGGCCGTTATGCAAGTACACACCGGGGGGAGCTGGAGCCAGGGTCTATAGACAGGGACCAGGGGTCAATCCGCCAGGGGAGATATTCTGGGTGTCTTGGTGTGGGCGCGGGTGAAATTGACCAGTCTCGAGCGAGGGAGGGTATGTTAGCTGATCGCAACGTGTCGAGAAGCTCGGTTGAGCCAAAAATGACGAAGTCCCACCTGCAGTCTCGCTCTTACATCTAAGATTGTTGGTTTCTTTAATATATCGTACGCCAACTGCGCTCTCCACTTCAGCACCGATGCGACCTGGGCTTGACACAGTCAAGCAATTGTATGTACCACGTATGCTGCTGCATAAGAGAGGAGAAGTATCGAGAAAAAAAATCCAATGGTTCAATGGCACCTTTCACACTTTTCCCCTCGTAATCAGGCTATGGTCTTTAGATTCGGCACAAAAGTTAACCTTCGCTGTTGTGATGGTGCGGTTTGAGTAATGCTCGGCAGGACCTGGATCTTGGTAATGTCGTTCTAGTCGATTAGGTATGCTTTGAGCCGCGAGCTTCAATTGACGCAATTCCCGCAAGACAATGTTGATTGCATCCAAAGCGATGAGGATCTGTAGGAAGATATGAGCAACCGCTCACAGGGTTTGTTGACAGTTTTCACGATAGTTTCGGAGTAAGCCGCCTGGGGGAAATTTAGATCAGCATCGCTGATGTCATGGTAGCTTTACTTAGACACAGAAAGGATGCATATACAGTAAAAGTCCCAGAACAAATAGCAAGCTGAGGGAGATAAGATGAATAGGAGGAATAGAGGAAGCTCGAGCTTTTGACTATGCTTCATCCCACTACCAGTAATGTACCATAAGTATATCCAGAGCAAAACACCATGAAGAGCAAAGGGGAACTTCGGGCACTCGGCATCAAGTTCCTGCTGTCTTACATAATTCCTGACTGCACGCAACTGTGCGAGCCATTATGCTATAACAGTAGGCGCTGATGCAGTGTGGCCAAGACTTCACAAGAAGCCAGACACAAGAGGTAAGCCCTATAATTGTCCATGTTTTGTTGACCACAGCAGGGGCCCATAGTACAGCAGGAAGTAGTGTACGGAACTGGAGCAAACAGACCAACCCAAATACAATATTGTGACCCCACTGGGGGAACGATCCTGGTTTGCGTGCAAGGATAGCAACAGATGTGATCCGACTCCAACATGTGCATAGCTGAAGAGCTGAAAAATGTTTGATACATGATCGTCGACCTTATCACAGAAAGAAGAGAAGAGAATCAATCAATTGTGTCTGTCGATCGTGGAAGAGAAACGAATCCGAATAGACAAATAGAAGGCTGGTTGGGGCCAAGCCAATTTTTGAGGCTGAGATAAGCATAAGCGACAACAGGTTGAAACTCACCTCTGGCTAAACGAAGGGTCAGAAGCAAGTGTCTGCGCTGTGCGTACGAATTCGCGGCGCTCCAACGGCCGCGAAAGCAGTGATCTTCGTTGACCAACGTTGGCCAACGCTCTCCGATATTGAGAACGAGTTGGAGTAGGTAGGAGGACCGTGACGTTGGACCACGTCGTTGCGAAATTGTCTGTTTTGTTTCTTTCCAGACGAACTCGACATACTCTTTTCCAATCTTTTAGGGCTCTTGTTTCGCTATCGAATTTATTGGCAACCACCCAGGCGTGCGAAATAGAAATAAGAACCCACAGCTCCTCCTCTCTGTAGGTATCTCTCGCGTTTTTAGTGTTCCTTATTTTCGACTTGTATGTAGTGATCGCTGACGAGGGGCTTGTTGTCGATCTTTCTCGAGGTGGAGCTCGTATAGCTCTTTGGTTGGTCGCTCTTGTTCAGTCCTCTCTCGCGTTTTCGTACGGGACAGGTACGTCAGGCTTATGCAGGTACACGAGGATAAATACTCTAGGGGTGATATAATTCGCAACCCTCGTAGGCTCGAAGTTTCAATTGCTTCTCAAAAGGCCCGGCACTTGCAAGATGATATACCTGAAGCGTTCCTCTCCAATAGCAAGCACATCCGTACCGAGGCAAAATGACCAAGAACCTACATCTGTACCTGCCTAACACATGAGGAACCCCTCTTGGACGACCACGACAGGACATTCCTCGACGACACGCTAGAGCTGGGATGAACGCGCAGCAACACCCCGGCCATTTGGAGTCGTCTGGTGTATCGCCGACCTCGACCTGCATCGCAAAGGGGGACAGTGTGCTGCACACGTCCAGCCTACACAGTAGGCTCCACGCTACACAAGGCTCCATCTCTCTCCGCTACGGGAACACATTACTGGTCAAGTTGGGTAGGGTTTCTCCCTTCAGGACTCTGTCACAGTGTCACTACTTGAAGCCGATTACCTACCTAGACAGGAGTTGGTGCGGGGGATGGTAGTTGTGCAGGTAACTCGTGGGTCTTTTGCTTGCAGCACTGACCTGGTCCCTCCTGCTACTCGGTTCGTGTTGTGTGCACGTAAGTAATATTAATGAATAAAAAGAATTCAAGTAGAAAACGTGACAAGCCCTACTTACATGATGCATATTTAGGTATTGTAATACACAGTAAGGTAGAGTTGTAGTAGGTCGGAGGCTCCATACCAGCGGAACCCGCTAAACTTACATAGGTTTAGATTTACTCGCAAACCATTCCTATTGTGTACGTGAACGTTTCATATCTTCTTCTAGAAGCCGACTTAGAAGTTAAAACAATTATTAGAGCCGTTGCTCTACTGAGGTAGGTAGAGTAAAGTAGGTACTAATAGTGCAACCTCAAACGTCCCTGGGCGGAAGAGCGTGATCATACAAGACATTCAACTAAGGTTAATAGGGAGAGGATTGCAAGCTTTGAAGCTCTCGCGAGTGGTATCATAGCTTGACGGTGCTTGAGGACCAACTCAGGCCACCCGATTGGGGTGCCTTGGTGCCGAAGGGAATAAAAAGCTCTAAACCAATACTGAACAGTTTCCATTTCCGAGGGATGCCTAACGGGAATCTAGGCATCCACGGCCAACGGCCAAATACCACGGTCCAGGGCAGAGCAAGATACGGTAGGAGTATGCACTTGCTATTGGAGACCTTATCCTGTCTATCTCTATCCTGTCTGTCGTGCACAGGTAATCTTTTGGCAGCCATACTTACCGTAGGCGAAAATATTTGTGGAGGTAGGTAGTCTACCTTAGGGTTGTCGTACTGTGGCCTGTCCAGTCGTCTACTGCTCTACAGAGGAGGCAGGTTCGGGGTGCACCAATGGCGGCTTATTTCTTTGTCCCGATGTGACGGCTCTGGTGTCCTGCATACTGGGAGCTCCCGACAACCCTTCTTCTCCGGATCATCGGGTCCTTTCCGCCACCAGGCGGTGACGGCTCACAAGAGACACATAGACTCTACTGGTTACCACAACGTCAATGCTACAGATAATATGCAGTAGCTAGTGACGGTATATGTAATGGCCTGACACTAGGTCGACCAGACGAAGACATCCGATCTTTTCGTCCTAGCCATGTATAATTCGTAGGTTTTCGTATACAGGGCTTTGTAGGGTTAGGTAGCTAGCTGGGCGCCAGCCTGTCGGTAGAGCTCTCAGATTACTACCCAGTCAATATCAATCATCTTATAGTAAAACTAACTAGGCCCGTCCGACCAGTTGGGTACGTCAACCCTAGGTAACTTGGTAATTCAATACAATAGCATTTATTCTACAAATAGAAAGAATCTCTCGTTCATTACTCCTTAGCAGAAAGAATACACAATACGGGTGTGAACATACAGCTACATTAAAATATCGATAGGAGGTACCTATGCTGTAACGTCTCCTACCCTGCCACAGCCCAGAAGTCGGCCTAATCTTCTCCAAAATGCAGGAACCAGGCACAGCCTGCATTGGCGGTGAAAAGTCGCTTGTTTCCAACACTGTGAACTGGGCTTATGGCTTCAAGCCAATGGGATTTCAACCTATAGAGGCTAACTAACTAAAGTACATATCAAGCTCCCTTGGAAGCCGGCGCGCCGGGTCCTCCACGCTAACTGTTGTATGTACTTGTGGATTCAGAAAGGCGGCACGACATACCCAACTTAAACCCGCGCCGTCACTTCCTGGTACGGCTCACTTCAAGTTCTCTTTCCTCTTAACCTACCATATTCACAACGCGTCTCCTTACAGTATTAATCCATTCTACAGTGCATTACTGGAGTCAAGGGGCCACATCTTCCCCTCACGGATTCGCAAACGTTGCTGACTCGTGTGCTATGACATTGCATACCGCGTCAGGATGCCGCGCTAGCTAGGTGAAAATATGATAGTAGCCAGTCACATTCAATATTCAACTGCAACTTTCCGCCAACTTTCCCTGCCGCATACAAGTACTCACTGTACTGTATCTTGTCGCGTCCAGCAAAGCAACTAAAGACGCAGAGCGCGCCTGTGGTCTGTTTTTCTCTTCCCTGCCCTACCGTACTCACGGACGTAGTAACCGTCCCATTTCTTACCGATTCTTTATTCTTCTCTTCTCATGCGTGGCTGATGTCACTAACGAAGAACTCCGTTACCGTACGCGTACAGTAGAACCCCTAGCACGGCATCAATCCTTTGACAAGTCGTAACATCCACAGTACTACGTAGATGCCTACTATGTAATAACACAGGAAATTTCCGCCTCTTCAGGCAGATTATGCCATATGACATCAACCCAGTATGCAGGCATACCTATCGCATGTACTGCTGTAGTTATCGTTGTTTGGATATCCAAAAGAGTTTGAATCTTGGATCCACCCGACCTTATCTTGGAATGTCAGACAGGATTCCGGCCAGAAATCCGGCCAATTCCGCCCGCCGCCGATGACTGAATGCATACCTATTCTCTTTAAGTTGTGATCGACATAGTCCCTTACCTCATGAGTAAGTCCCCGTATACTAATAGGGGCAGAGAGATAGAGAATGCCCAGCCGCCTCTACTGATGAACATTTTGCCGAAGTCAACGTCCAATCTATTTAGAAACCCAACCCACAGCGTTGGAAACTCTGGTCAGACACTATTAAGCAAGCCGTCACTGAGAGGAGGGATCATGAGGTATAGAAAGTTGGCGCTGCATGTTCGTAGATTCAAATCTCATACGATTAGCCTAATAATATTTACGGCTACATACAGCACACTCTATGATTACTGTTGTGTATAAGGGCCTGATGTGTGATTACAGTTGTCAATGCAGAAATGCAGCCAGGGCCGGCAAGTGAGAGTCAAGGTACTAAGCCGGCCGCAACACTTACTTACTTATCTCGATAGTAATAAGTATCCCTTGTACTGCTGTACGGAGTATAACAATTTCCCAGAATATCAACAAGGCTACGGTCCCTATCCCCGGGATAGTCCAGCCACAATTTAGAACCCAACTGCAAATAATCGTGGTGCTAAGGTCGGTGCGATAAACCCCCAAAATACCACCAGGACATACAGAATAGCCCACGCTCCTTTGGGACTTTTGACGTGCCACAACTAGCGAAATGAGGTCCCTCTATGCTATAATTCATCTCATTAAAAAAATTTGGAATATGGGGTTGGCAAACAATCCACCTACCTACCTATCTTGAGTACCATTAGTCTATCTGAGACTACCCCAGATTTTAGACCGGCAAAAGGTGAACATGTGGTTACAATGCGTCCATGCACATGGCCACGCCTGCAGAAGTCTGTTAGGTTAGATAGGGAGGTGGACCGACCTTTTACTAGACCAGAAGGTCAGGATGGGAACTGCTCTTTTCGCTTGAGCCGGTCATGCCTGTAAGGGTGCCACTCGGTTGGCAAAAATCTTTCACGCTTCCAACCTGTCGGGTTGTTGGTGTTGGTTTTGGTGTCGGTGTTGGCATCCGGCCTTATCACCAAGTCAGGGGTCGTACCTGTTATCTAGATAACTACATCCATCTGCTATGTATCTGTTATTGTTGTAAGGGGTGATCCAGATTCGATGACCCGATCGGACGGCATGATGAGATGAGCTAAAAAATCCCTACATGAAGAGATCAAAAAGTATCGTTGATAGACTACGAACCCCTAACGCAGTTTGTTGACAAAAAGGGAATATTTCTCACTAAGCATGAGATGCTGCCCACCCTTTCTTACCAAGATGACACACCTAGGCATAACAGCACTCCCGATTAGAGTCTGATCTTAATGAGAAAACGTGTTCTTAATACATACTTACACTAACCGCTCTTCTCTAATATCGCCTGTATTATCCGGTCTTGTATGTACATAACCGTCGTAAGCTTGACTCGGACACAAAGCTAAAATGCCGAGTTATATGCTTTGGACAGTCTGTGCACCAGTATATCTACATAGTTCAGGATCGAGGAACACATCTCTGCATTGGACGGAACCGGCCTGTCATTCTTGTTCGTGCTACATACATACATACATACATACATACCGCAAAAGACGAACCCACTCCAATTCGTATGACAGAAAACATGTACGAAGGTATGTAATAGTAGGTAGTGCATCTCGACGTTCTATTTTCAGACCTCATACGCTGTATGCTGTAATAGCATGAACAAATAATGGGCTCCGCACCAGGCATCTCATAACGTGTTACGTGCGCAGCCAGTGAGAAGCGGCCGGGAATGGGGCTAACCCGGGAGAACGAGTATGGGTAACTCGCTTGGGTAGTCGCGTCTTCGAAAGGCAATTGGAACCCTAGGGACTACAGCATATTTACATATCGTATTTACGATGTTTGCTCGTCGTTGATATTATAAGAGGCGTAATATTGGGATATAAAAAGGTACCATATACCCTCTGCTGCTACTACCCGCACGTTTGCTACGTACGCGTAGCTGGTCCCTTACCTATTGCCTACAAATCAGACACCGCCAGAATCCCAGACTGATATTTGATCCAACTATGTGTCGCAACACATCCCTCTACGCGACCGGATAAACATTATAGCATAACGGGCAGTTCAATAGTATCTACCAGAACCCGGTCACCCGGTCCAATAGCTTGTAGAAACCAAAATCCTATTCCACCGGTGAGCCCCGTTGAGGCGGCATCCTTCATCGAGTGTGTGCGTGTGCCTGCCTTTTCATCGTTCGGTACAATAGCAGTGAACTATACTTGTTATAGTCAACACCTATACTATAGTGTGATAAGTATGTGTAAGAAGAGCATAGTAAGGACGTTAGAAGCGGATGTTGCCGCCATCCATTCCGTGAAACATGTACTCATGAGCAGCTCGCCGTCCATTATTCCTAAAATGGTCGTACAGGAATCTCTGATCCAATAAGGAGGCGGTGTGAAGACGTGCTCTCGGGCTCGCATTGCCATTGAGCTCTTTGGGGGCAAGAAAAACAAAAAACAAAAATTCAGCCTCGTAATGCAAACATCCATTCCCACCGACATGGACGTCAGTGGCTCGCCGGGGATGAACTAATGCTGACGAAGAACCATGTTTTACGTACAGTAGACTAGACCATGTTCGAGACAGAGAAACGCCTCCCCATACTCTTTAACAGACGGCTAAAGGCCATGTGCTGTTGCACAGCAGTGTGGCTGGCCTTTTGTTGCTTTTCTCAACACAAATGCGTACATGCGCACAGCCATACCTAACCTAGCGAACTCTTCAATTGACCGAGTTTCTCCAGTGGCACAGTTTATCCCATGCACCTAGGTTAGGTTAGGTTCTTTCTTTTGCAGAACTTACTCCTGCTTCCTCCGCATGGGTCGAGACTCGTAACTACTCGTAAAAAAAAAATAACCGAACGGAAAAGCAACAAGAGAGCCTACTAAAGGTACTTTGTAATATACTTACTTAAGTGAGGTGAGCTTGTTTACCATACCAAAAAAAATATTACCCACACACCTAGCCTACTGAAGGAAGGTAGGGTGTTAACTAGACAAGCTTTTCGTGTGTTTCGCTGCTTACCTTTATGCAGGGCTTTGCATAAGAGGCGGCGAGCCCTAAGCTAGAATAGTCGTAGAAAATGGCGGAGTGGAGTGAAGAAGGAGAAAAAGTAGGTACATACAACAGTTACCAAAAGCACAGTAGCGGGCAATAGTTCGCCGGGACTGTTTTTGAAAGCCAGTGCCCCCACGTCGGCGACGATGTTACCTACCCTTTAGCAAGTGCCGGTGTGCCTGTTGGTGAAACCCACTTGCAAGTCTGTCTATCTATCTATCTAACTCTCGAGAGCAGAAACCCGAGGGAGCGTTCACAATGGAGTCTCGTACTTAAGGTTTAGGTAACTGCTAAAGTCCACAAGATATGCAATCCTCGATACCCTCGTGCCGTATGAACTTCTGGACCTGCCACTTTCGGACATTGCGCGCCCAGTTGAAGGGTTCGCTCTTGTTTCACACTTGCCTACTCCTGCAGCCCTTTTTCAGCGAAGAGATGTCGGTCTACGTAGGTACAGTAGTGTAGGTAGTACAGAATAGTTCAGGACCCTTACCCCATTCACGTCGCTTGGCATTACCGAGAGGAGAAAGAGGGAATGGAAGGGGACAAAAAGTAGGTAGGGCGGAAAAGCAAAAAAACGTGTCAAAAACGTGCGTGATGTTTGTTGCTCACGTTTTTCGGGTCCGAGCCCATAATTGCCGATCTCTGGTAGAGCAGAGCACAGCAAGTAAAGCAGCAGATACGCCGTACACGGCTAACTTAGATCGATGTTACTCTTAAAAAATTAAGAAAAGCCTCACGACACAAATATCTACACTAATTCTCACGTTCCTTTCTCTATTCAATTGTACCAGAGAAAATCTATAGATGGTTTGAGGGCCTGTGTTGCACGCTACTCTATACTCAACCTAAGGTTAGAGCCGTTTGGGTTAGCTTTCTCATTCAGATTTAAGCACTCAACCTCACCTCACCTCACCTCACACTCCCGGCATACGGCTCACGGCTCACGGCTCACGTCATGGAGGATGCTTATTTACATACTGACTTACCTACATACATAACCCATATATACTTGCATGGGAGGGAGGAGGCACTTAACCTAAGTAGAATCACGACGCTGGTGGAAGCTAGCTAGATACAGTAGAGTTGAATCCTTCCTTCTCTTCCCAAGTTCCTAACCCAGATTAGTGACGGAAAAAGCGGCGTCGACACTGGACTCCAGAGAGTTTCGCGTAGGATTTGCTTTTCAAGCCGTACTACAGCATACATCTGTATGTATGTATGTATGTATGTATGTATGTATGTATGTATGTATGTATGTATGTATGTATGTATGTATATGCTGTCGTAAAGTACCATACCTACCTATGTATTTCCTATCTTTTCCCCTTTCAGCGAAAAAAAAAATCATTCTAGCGGCGAACGGTTTCTGTGCTCCTTCACCTTCCTTCCCGGCTGATTGAGATTGTTCATTCGTTCGAAGAGTCTCAAAGGATTCCGGCCATGAACTCCTCATCTTACATAGTACATACTTACCCACTTTGACTACCTACATAATTCCGCTGTGAGCAAAGTTGAATCCACCTGGATACCGAACACACTCTCTCTCTCTCTCTCTGGGCAGGGAGGCAGGCAGCAGGAGGTGTTGCAAAGGTAGTGTAATTTTTACATGTACATCGCATCCCATCGCACCGCACCGCAAAGCGCCGCCAGCGACGGATGATTAATTTTCCTTGTTTGGTAGGTAGACATCCGATGGGATAAAGTAGTTAGACATAGGCGGCGTCTCCAGTATGGAGACGGAGATAGCTGCTATAAGCCCGCAGCCGAGTGTAATAGCGTAGTCGAATATTCATGCGCTTATGAATACAATTGTCATAGTGTCTATGGGCCGTATGCATGAGTTAGACGAGTAGAACCCTCATATACGACCAAGACTAGGACGACCACAAGCGATTAAAAGTTGACGGCATCGGCGTGCCCTGCGAAATTTCGACTTCGTCCGGCATCCGTAGTCTATCTGGTCGACATCGCAGTAAGATTCTTATCAAAATGAATACAAATGTGACTCCGAAAATAAGGATACGGCTTTGCAATGACTTGGCCTGTCATATGCTTCGGTTCAGACCTCGTCCGGAGCTCACCCGTGCCCGCTGAGGCTCCAGCATAAATAGTAAAACTTGCAACCTAGAATAGGATGTCTTCTTGCTATCGGACATGTGACGGGCAGACAACGTGTTGCCGTCCATAGAAAGTATATCTAATCTACGCGGTGTGAAGCTTTAGTCTTGGTCGATGCTTGGTGCTGCCTTCTAGCATGTGAGAGAGGCTACCATATAGGGTGATGCTGGACTCTCTATGACAGTGATCATGTATGGCTCGTATCTGTAGAGGACCCTAGGCATGTAGGTAGTTGTGTTAATTACTTTTAAGGCCTTGTTGGCTGATTGTTTTACTTGTCAAGTGCCCTACTCCGGCAAATGAACTTCCGCTGTGCCCTATCATGCTTGTGAGATGTGGTTTATGGGCAATCAACGCGGGGGCCGATTGCTTGCTTATTATTGATGGCAACGGTAGAGTAAACAGTTGAAAGCGTTTTGGGGTTAAGCACGTAGTAAAATGTATTTTTTAGTTTGCTATAGTAGTTGGTGTTGATATTGGTATCTCGGTGTCCTATCAACCTAAACTAATAGAACTGCAATAACAGGTATCAAATTAACACCAAGAGATAACTCTGAGGGTATGCTTCCATGTAAACAACGCGTTGACACTAGTATAGAGGCAACGGATGCTAAGGCTATATGTAACAGAAACAGTATTGGAATATCGTAGGAGTCTCCTTCGACCACGCTACTCCTTAAAACCAAAAGCGCCTGTTTGTCTAAAGAAAATACATGTGCAGACTACAACCTCTATGAAGGATGTAAAAGGGGTAGGACATTCTGACTCTCTCAAAGATCTCATTACCGAAGTCGCTGTTTGCTGGTCCGAGGAATCTAAATAGACGTATTCCAACTAATCAAAGGTAACAGGAAAGCTTGGTCATTCGTCTCTTCCAATGTTACTATAATTTAGGGATTGACGACATAAGGCTATTGCTTTGGGTCGTGAAAATACCTACAAAGCTGCCCCAAGTAAGGTAATGTGCTTTGCCTATGTTTAGCCCGGTCGTAAGTCATTCCGCGCCCAAAGTCATCTCGTACGTCTCGTGTCAGTAACTATCCGGGCGCTATGAGACCAAGTATGACTATTATAGTGATAACAAGCTAATAAGAGTCAATCAGGGCTGTAGGAAAAAACGAGGCGTCGGCTACTTTCCTCTCCCTTTGGGGGCTTTTGAGAAAGGAGAAAAACTTGACGGTGTTCTCCAGGGCCAGGTGGCGATGCCGGTGCCTATTTTTGACGGCAAGTCCAGGAGAGCCTGGATACGCCATATATGTAGGCAAGCGTGACAGACCCAACATAGGTTTGATAATGGACTCTTCGCGTTGCCGGATTTACTGTGCTCCGGCTCCCCAATAGGCGTACCAATAACGCCTCCTGCGTGATCCAGATGGCTCATGTGGTCTGTCGACCTATCAGCCTCTAGACACTGGTGCTAAAGTAGAAAATAACCAAGAGTCTTAGGATGTTTTCGCCGCCAGGTCAAACAGTCTGTGCTACGTCAATTATACAATCATAACAAGTGCTCATCATGACTTGTTCTGGCCCTGTGCCATCCACTGTGGCTTGATGTCATTCCCGGTCCGTGGTTTCTTCATTCTTGTTCTGTTGGCTGAGGACGCAACCCCCTCAGGTTTACGAGTCACTATGCGGGCTCCCACTTATGGCTGACCGTTGTGGCGATAATGGCCGGTCGAAGGAGATTCCCGGCAGTAGCGGGAATAACCGAGGCCCATGGCAGATGGGTAGTCTCCCAAGGAGCATGGATCGATGACACTGCGCAGTTGGAGACAGCGGAAATTTTCGGTCGAGTTTGAAATGCAGTTCTGCCCCGGAAGGGAAAATAGCGGCCCTGACAAGACGTCATAAAATGATTGACACATATACTCGGCATATGGCCGACCATCTCTCCTGTGGAAGGGAGGGTTGGGAAGAGACTGATGGAAAAGTGTGCGTTGTAACGTTAGCTGGCGGCGGTTTTCTCGCCGCCAAGTCCCACTGCCCGGATTATACCTTGGGATACCCAGGCCGGGGGTGTTCTGCAGCTACCCGTGAGACAGGAGGCCCGTTCCCCCATTCGATCCAGCCCGGTGGGCGGACGACTCTCAGGCATCGGCATTGATCTGCGCGCGTGCTTTCCCAGCTGTGTAAGTGCGCTATAACCGGTCTCATATAGCCAAGGTCGAGCCAACAGCGAGACAAAAAAGCCGAGTCGTCTCGGGTGACGGCCGCGGCCTTAGCTCGGGGTTTGTAGAGGTTGTCTTGTCGCCTCTTCCAGTCGATGGACGATGAAGCAAGCACTTGTGCTTACTGATCAAGTATTTCATGGACAAGCAGGCAAATGTTTGGGTCCATGCGGGCTCCTGTCAGCAGAACTAGGTACCGGCAGTATCAATAGCGGGGTCTTAGGTGGTAGGTTGCTGAAAGTCACATGAAACCGAGGGTTCTGCGTCTCTCGCCGGTTTGTTCTTGGGCAAAGAAGATGAAGATGTGGCGGGCGGTTTCTATAAAAATAGGTTGGCTGCAATGTCGCACGGGTAGTTGAATGAAATAAAAAAGACTTTGTCGACTACAGCATCTCGTGGTACGTCAACTTTTCGTTCGATTAAGTGGTTGGGATACGGAACCCCGCCCCCAACCATACTGTTTATTCTTTCAAATTGCCGGGGTAATTCATCACTCATCTGTTACTGCGGGTAGGAACCTTGCATCCTCCCATGCATGTTTCAATGGCGAAGAAAATTGGACGTTCTAGTCTTCTAGATGAAGAGCACCTAGATCGGGTAGGGGGCTGACACTGAGGTCTGCAAGCCTATAATAACAATACCTACTGCTGTACTTGGCGGAAGAAATCACTTTGGATCGCCAAGAAAGCGGTGATTTAAAACGCACGTACGCATCAACGTATCAACACACACACATTCAAAGTGGCCGTTGAAACTTGAAACTTGAAACTCTGAAAACTCATTAGAGGACCGAATTTCTTATCGCTAAGGAGGAGTTCCCAGTAAGACAATATATAAGGATTTCTTGAATCGCCTACGCGTGCCATGGTCCCTGGCCTGTGACGGGGCATCGGGACCGAAGAATGGGTGGCAACGATCCTAAGACAGGGTTGATGTCGCTCCTACAAATAGGAAGCAAAAGTCTCTTCCCAAGATGCATTAGGATTCTTCCCCGTCAAGCACGAACCCTGGTTGCGGAACAATCCTGTCTGCAAGGCAGGTAGCAGCACATATACCCAATGAGAATCAACTATGAGGAGAGGGCCCTGGATGACATGCGATGTAACATGCGATGCTATGCTTCGAGATACCAATCCTATCTTGAGTCGCGCCGCCACCCTCAAGGATCGTTCGGCTACATTGAATGCTTCTTCAGCAAATGTAGGGAGCGGGCGCGGCGAGGTTGCGCGAGTGAAACAAGAAACTTAAACAAGAAACCTCAATAGCTCGCCCCGGATAGGGCTGCCTGGGCAGGGTAGGTACTCAAGTAGCTACAGACTCACGCATGTCTGTATCCATCACACATACACATACACATACACATACCCAGAGTGGTACAACAGCTCGATGAAGATGGCGAGTTACGAGATTCTGCCCTATATGGCACCGATCTATTGGAGCTAGTCACCTGGGGCTGCTTGTATGGAACTTTTCTGCGTCACTGTCTTAGTTTTCGTCCGAAGGTTCGTGGGCTCTTACCTGCGAATGAACCGGCTAAGGAAGGATGTTTCAAAACCTGCATGTATCTATTTTAACAAGTCCCACGCTTGCTCGGCATTGAGAGCAGAAAGAAGGGTATCTGGACATCATCCTACGGGCGTGTTCGGGCGTCTGGGTATCGAATAATCCTCATGTATTTGCCCTTTCAATACCACCGAGACTTATCAGAATATGGGTGGCCGGGCTCGGTCATCGGATCCCTAAAATCCGATGACCAAGTGCGATCCCTAACCAACCGGAGCAAGCGTGCAGTTCTATTCGTTTGGGAGCGACAATTCGTCGCCCTATCGTAGTATCCTCGCATCGTTGTCGTCATGTTGGCTGGCCTGGCTGGACACACGACATCACAGACATACGGGAGGGCCTTTTCTTCCATGTCTAAGCCAACAAGCCAATTTCAAAGGCCATAATAGACTCTATTGGACTCTATTGGCTTGAGGATGCCCTCCGGTATTTTAGAACCCCACGTGGGTAGGAGTGGCTTTCGCAGATAAGGACGGATCTGGTGTCGTCCACGGCAACGTGCAGTAGGTACCGAGCATTCCGCGTTCGAGTTATTTTGGGCCGTCCTATCAGCGCAGTAAGCCGACTCGTAGAGGGTAACTGGAAGAGTCTACTAGCACATAACCACGCAAACATGCCTACCTAACCTAAGTAGTGACTCAGCTATGCGACACGCGGAGCATAATGATCCTACTCCATGGGGTTAAAGTTGCTGGGCTTCATTTTTGTTTCAGGGGCCAAACGTGCACCGACGTTGGATCTGCTTACGGCTGTCCAGGAACAGACTGCCTCCCCTGGAAGTACCGAACGTACTACTGCAGTATTGCGTTATAAGTTATTTAAAAGACCGGTAGCATAAGCACACAATGGTTACCTCGAGGTGACATGGTCTCGGTAATACTCTTCTATTCCTCGAACGACTACTTGACCAACCAACCATACAAAGCTCAACTACAGACCTCGGCGGCTGATCGTCGAATCAACAAACATAATTGCCCGCTTGTCCTAAGAACGAAGAACTCAAGCCCAACATGTGGAACACGGGACATTTCAATCGGTCATACGATGAATCTATCGTTCAACAACTTCCCGTACGTCTTGAAAGCCCCTGAATTATTTTCACTTCTTAAATGAATATGGCGATTTGGATTCTGGGACGATTAACTAACAAAACATCTAGATGACCACAGCGGACTATCAACCGTCGACGGCAGGTCCCGAGTCGTCTTACTACACGACAAGGGCAGTCAACGCGAGCAACAATCATAGTGCTCCAGGTTATTATGCCGCCGCTTTACCAGCAGGCGGGACTGCCGAGACTTTCTCCGGGATGCAGAGCCAGCCACGAGCGTTATACAGCGCCAACGGAAGCCAAGCTTTTCAGACACACGAGTATGGCTCTACAGACGGCCATCCGGAGTCTTCAAGCAGCGCCTCTTTCGTTGCCTCCAGGTCGGGCTCTTACGACTCGGGTTTTCCACAGTCTGTAACGCCAGAGTCAGGGCTCGGCACGCAAGTTGACGCGTACAACTACATGTATTCGCAGAGCCGGGGACCGGTAGGCATGGTCACCACCCCGCCCGCGCTATCCCCTACCACAGGCCACCAGAATCACATCAAGAAGAGCAAGGTGACGGCCAGCCGCCAGCGGAAGACGAAGCATCCATACCAGGCGTTCTCCCCAGAGAGCCTGGCGACGGCGGGATCGACAACAGCGAGCAACAGGTCAAAGCTACGTAGCGCGTCCCGCACGTCCAAGAACACGCACCACAACCCACCGGCGTCGCTCGAGGAGCGCAAGAGCCGCGAGACTCACAATAACGTGGAGAAGCAGTACCGAAATCGGCTCAACGCGCACTTCGAGAGCCTGCTGAGCGCCCTGCCTGAGAGAATGCAGAGTGGCGAGGGCGGGGAAGGCGTGGATGGCTTGGACGCCGGGGACCGGCGGGTCAGTAAGGCCGAGGTCCTCGAGATGGCCAGGAAACACATCAAATCACTGGAACGTGAATGTGCTGCCCTGGAGGGCGAGAGGGATGAGCTACGCGACAATATGGAAAAGCTCCGTTGGCTGTTTGGCCGATGTGAAGGTGGCAATGGACCCCCCGAAGGCGCTACATTCTTAGATCCGGCGTCTATGCCTTGAAGAGATCATACACGGTTCGGTACACACATGCATGGCTATTGATACGGTCTGTTTTTTTTTCGCTGGATATATTCTTACATTGGAGTTTTGGGAGCCCGAAGACGACGAGTTACAGGGCAGCGGACATTGTTGGGTATAACCATGGGTTTGGGATAGCATTTTCTTATTACAGAGTTGGACCGGTTCATGTTGTCTTAAAATTTTTACTCTTCAACATTGCTATTTTCAATACGCGTCTGATCTATCTATTTACTTACGCGAAAGCTTCCTATTGCGTTCCAGACATAGCTACATGCATACATTTTCGAACGCATCGCTCACTGACTGACTGGAAAAGCCTAACGGGGAGCATACCCGTTGTCATTGTAGAACGGCGCTGCTTCCTCGACGCCACTCCCGATATATAAGACGCATTTCCTCGAATAGAAAGACCAGGCAGAGCAACGGTGACCTAACGACCGACTACACTACATACCTATCTACCTATCGATTTGAACCTTTCTAGATAATGGCACTTTCAACCGGCAAGCCCAATTGATTTCCGAATACCACCCACCTACCCGACCATACATACACAGATTCATTCATTTGTGTTCGCTTGAAACTACCCGCCTTCGACTCCAATTGTATGTACCGCTGCAACCTTGCAGCCCTACCGCGCATCGAAGCAGCGAAAGATGGATAAGTAAAAAGAGATCTGACCGGCATAGGACTAGAATGAGACCCTACCCCCTTGCCGCTCAGGCACTAATTCTCCGGATCCAGGTATGTAGGTACCGCACCGTTGCCCCATCACAGAGATTTCCTTTCCGTGGGGGATTCTGGCTCTTTCCCACGGGTTTATGATATTGGTGGAACATAGAACCCCCCTTATTGGACCGACCACTGCCGCGTGCCTCAATCTTGCAGCTTTTTTTTCCCTCACTTCGCAGTGGCTCATAAACGGGCTGGCCTACAGGAGCAAACGCCAACCAGTGGGAAAGGGAGATCTTGCTTAGTATGTACTCTTTTACTAGGTATTATATTAGGTGGGTTGATTTAAGTGACCTGTCATATGTCAAGATCTGGGCTCTATCTGTGGTGGACAGGTAATGTAATGTATCTAGATGCGGATCGTATCGGATCGGATCGGGCTCTACCATAGATACGCTGCATGCCCGACCCTACCTATACACGCATACATACTAGACAAGCACGGCGCACATACTTATGTTCATGGTGGTGGTAGTGGTGGTGTACGAGTGCTAATGCCAAACCGTTGTGAACTAACTCACGGGACGCCGACTTGGGGTGAATATTGACGATACTGCACGTCCCCCAATGCCTTTAGCTTTCCCTGCCGTCTTAACCATGTCAACCCCCCCACGGATCCTCTCCAATAACATAATAACAACTGGTTACTAGATAGGACCCTGTGATATCAGGGCCTAGCTCGAGGTCCTACTGCCTGCTCGAGAGAAAGAGAAAGGAAGAGACGAGGCGGCGCAAGGAGGTGGATCATATCTGTACATACAAGCATCTCGCAGAAATGGGAACTCCAACCTCAGCGTCAACTGTCAATTCTCTCTTCTCATTAGTCTATCCCGTTCTCTCCTCGCTAATTACTTCTCAGACGGGAGTAAACATGCTCCAAGTTCTAGAAAATACCGCCGAGAAAGAGAAGTAGAGAGAGAGAAAGAGACAGAGAGACAGCATGACAATCCAACGCATGCAAGTAAACCTGCAAAACAGATCCGTCACTAACTAACTATGTTTCTCCCCTGTCGGTTATATTACCGGGGGGAGGGGAGGGGAGGGTTGCTTTCTTCGAGAAGACGTTATAAGGCGGCAAAGTAAGACCCTACATGAGAAGGATTATCTAGGAATATATAACAAAGTCCAATACAGAGCAGGACAGGAACAACGATCAGAATCAAAAGATCTAATTAGCCGAGAAGCGACGATTCGTCCATGTACGTAGATGTATATGTACTGTAAAAATAGATATACTTCTACTCTTCCCTTCCTCGGGGTCTTTTGCGAAAACATCAGTATCGTAACCCAATCAATTGGTTAACTTATCAATTGATCCATGTAGTTGGAGTAAGTTAAGTAACCTAACCTAGCTGAAGAAACAAAAGTCAGGGTCAAGGTCACACAAGAAGGAATACTTGACCTACATAATTTACCTACATACATAATCGAACATAGGACAAAAAGGAAGGAATCGAAACGAAACAAAACAAAGGTACAATAAATCAGCATTATACAATAGAGTCGAGCCATCAACAGACAGAAACGACGTTGGAAACTAGCATCTGTGAAGAGCCTGGGGGTGGGATTTGAGTTAGTGTTTCGAGATTGCACATCGTGTCAGCAGTTCGTATGTAGGTCAAATGGAAGTTCCACGAGGAATCAAATGACAGGCAAGTTTGGATAAGAGGAAGGAAACCTGGTTTCTCTTCTAGAAAAAAACAAAAAAGAAACAATAAAAAAAGCAATAAGCTTGAAAAGTCTGCTCCATTTGGCTCGGAGATGCCTTTCCTTCCGACATAGAACAGCAGACGATCGGGTTCAGGTCTATTTGCTTTTATGAGCATGTGAGGGAGAAGTCGGGCCCGAGGTTCCTTGACAATTAGCAAGCGTAGGTACCAAGTCATAAGTATCCGCATATAATTTGGCCTTGAAATTCAAGGCGTCAAAGCCGGGTTTTAGATATCTCGTATTAATAAAAGCTTAGGTATTTCTGACATTTATAATATATATGACGCTTGCGAGACATTTTGGAGAAAAAAGCGACTGATATCAAACAAAAGGGGTATAAAAGACGGCTCTTCAGCGGTGAGAAATGTACCGCACCGCATCATGAACCGGTTCATGGAAATGCCCAACGACGAACTCCTATCCAATGCAAGCAGTTAGGTAACTTTAAAGTTCCCGGCCCCGCAAGGAACTCTACCCATTTCGCAAGAAAACCTCTTGTTTGTTTGGTGATTTGGTTGTATGTGTTGTCTAACCTAGAGCACTCAGTCGATCACTGTCTGGCCGGTCCCTGCCAAGCCAGTCAGAGGATTGATCTTCTTGGTGCCCGCCTATCTCTGGACTTGAATTCCCTCTCCCCCTTTTCTTGCGCCCGAAAAACTGTCCCAGCGTATTACTCAGGCTGCGTGCTCGTTCACGGCCGGTATTCTGTTCTGTCGAAGGGGGCTCCTCTTCGCTTGATGCAGACGCACCACCGTTATTTGTAGCAAGTGGATCTGGTGCGCTCGCATCGTCACTCTCATTCCAAGGGACGAATAGACTAGATCTGATGGTGGGTCTGAGTCCTTTTACGGACTTCCTTCTTTTCACTGGGCTGTCATCGCTCCTGAGCAGCGTATCCGTAACTACAGCGCTGACTGTAGAGGATAAAGGTGACGGTGATATGAAGGCACTAGGATAGCGCTGGTGGCTGTTGGTTCGAGAGGTGAGGGTGGATGGACGGGGTGTCACTGGCTGTGTTGGAGATTGTGGTGGAGAGATTCGTGGTATAGCACTAGTAGAAGGCAGCACGGGTTCAGATGCGGCCGCGGAGAACACTGAGTGGATTGTAGGGACACTATCCGCTGAAATCGTCTGTGGGAGGCCGGGATGAACTGTTTCTTGATCCTTGACGGAGTCTTGCCAAGGATTATGAAGCAAAAGGGGCGAGGTCTCGGTTGGGCTAGATAGTGGCGACCTTGAAGTTGACTGTTCCGCCTTTCGACTTGAAGGCCTAATCTGTAACTGCTGGCCCCTGAAGGGTCTCCCACCGTGCTGGAAACCCGTTCGCGAAGTGCGAGATGATCTTCTCGAGGCAGATGCTGATGTCGCTTGCGCTGAGGCTTGCCTAGCTTGTTCTGCGCTTCCGTGGGGGCCAGCGCTCTCTTGGTCTCTCAGACCTATCGTCTCCTCGATATTCTCATCGTCCGATAGCTGGTCATCATCATCTTGGCGATGTCGGCCGCTGGTAATGAGAAATACGCCAAAAAAGGTCAGCAGACAACCCCCAACAAACTTGGCAGCTTGTTCTGCTGTCGTTCGCTCGAAATCTCTGTAGAGAACCGCGCTTCCGATGATTACGGATAACGTGAACAGCACGAATTGGATGGGTATGACCTGGGTCGAGTCGAATCTCTGCAGAGCCTTATTCACGTAACGGACCTGCATGACTGCTGTCACGAGGAGAACAAATACGAGACCGTAAGTGACCGGAGTGGCGAATGCTTTGAGGAGAGTCGAGGAAAGCATAGACGAGACGCCTTTGGTCGTCAGAGCAGTATAGCCGCCTGTTTTGCTGGTTAGCAGCCGAATACTTGGGACAGATGATGATGTAAGGCACATACCAAAAAGCCCAACCAGGCCCAGATCAATCAAAATGGTCCTATTCCCGTACCTCGGGCTGGCCCACATTAGGACGATAATAAGTACGACAGTGATGCCCAAGTAGATCTCGAACGCCATGGTTGTGATGGCGTCCCAGACATCATGGGGATCCAGCTTCGTCTCCTCCCCCTTGGCACTGAGCACCACGGTGATAGCTCCCAAGACCGCAATGACCACACCCCAGAAGTCTCGCTTGCGAAATATCTCTCCGAAGAACATAGGTGCAATCACGCAGTTGGATATCAGAGCTACGACGCCTAGAGGCGATACAATCGAGGCTGGTGCGAAGCCATAGGCCAGGAAGTTACCCATTTCTCCAACGGTCATCAGCACTTGGCCGAGCCACCAAGAGGGGGACTTGAGATATGTCGACGCAACCTTAGGCTCATCGTCGGACGCCTCGGTCCAGTTTGACCCATTAGACCGAAAAGACTGGGCAAGTGGATGGGTTTCTGTGGTAGGGCCATCCTCGTCTTCGTCGGAATCGGGATGGCCAGAGTGGACATCGGTCGCGCTATAACCATTGCGATGGCCGTTTTGAGCACGTCTCAAGGCCTCTTTTGCCCGCGCTCTCGCCTCCAGGCGCCGTCGGTTCAGTTGGATGTGACTATAGCGCTGAACATTCAGGGCCAGAGCGATTAGAATATTTCCAACGATGGCCGTCACAATTCCAATGAGCGAACTCCATTCTCCAAGACTAGAGTCATCGCCGTGGCCAGACCAGTCATTCACAACCACAGTCCTTGGAATATCGCCGGCTGTGCTTGTGGCGGTCGGTAGGATGGGCATAGTCTTGATTCGTGTGGGAATCGCATACGCTGAGTGAAGCTGCGGAGGTTGTGATGCACTAGAGTCGCGGGAGGCTAGCGGGAGGCGCGGAAAATCGCCGTGGAGTGCATTAACTCCAGTTGGACATGGACGCGAAGTGGGCGTCGCGAGCTCATTTAGAGACGTTCAGCTTGGTGATAATGGGAGTGCGTATGCCGACGATATCTTAGCTGAGAGGTGTGTTGAAAGCGTATTGTTGGACTAGGCTTAGGCTTCGTACGGATCAATGGGCGGTTGCAAAGGGAAAGAGATTACTGTATGCTGTATATGAACTGAAACTCGCGGCGACTATCGGAATGTTCGGTACTACAAGGATTGGTCCGTTATCAGGGGAAAAAGAAAAGAATCGGATCAAATAAAATGACACTACGTTACATACATGTATGCGTTGAGCTTGAATTTGAAATTTGACGACAATTACGTAGATTGGATTGCACCGGGAGAAGCTCTGCTGTGCTCGCTCTTCTCATTAAGAATAAGGTAAGTTAGGCTTGGGGATGCTGGAGTTTCATTCGCAGGCTGTTTGCTTGACAGGTACCCACGGCAGGGCTTCAATATGCAAAGATACATAGATTATACTGATATTGTTGTCAAGCATCAGATACTCACATATAAATTTGTAGCTGTGCCTCTAGCTGCAGTCCATGATTTAAGTATCAGAAAAGTACCTACTTATCCCAGTACCTATGGGTAGATACTTGTCTTATAAGCACCTAACATTAACGCTTCAGAACCTGCGTACCATTGTACCGGGTACCGATGCAGGTAGTATGTAGGTCCATTAGGTAAGTAACAAGCTGCGTAGTTATACACAGTAGTGCCGGCAAAGAAGTTCATACAGAAATCTATCTCCTACGTTATAATTAATAACCATTGTCCGATATAGCTATCGTATCGGCTTTTATATTTGCTTCTCCTCGCGTTTGTCGCAAACTTCTCTTCACCTTTGACCCAGAACGCGCCTGCTTTTTACTGCCGACTTTGAGGAGCCAACCCAGCAAATAATCTACGCATGCGCAACGATGAGCGACGAGGATGAAGATGTCCAAATTGCGGCGCCTGAACTGGCCAAAGATGACCCTATGCGCGCCTTCCTGCCGTCCTCTTTTGGCAAGAGGTCTAAAGAAGCCGACATAGCTACACAGATGGACAGAACTAAGAGGGTTGTTAAGCAACCAACACAAATATCGAAGCCTTCTGGCCAACCGCAAGCGGCTGGCTTCGATCCCTCGAGCGACCATGACGATAGCTCGGATGACGATTCAGGTTCAGATACGGATTCCGAAGATGAAGACGAGTACCCTACATCGCACGAAATGGTCATTAAGACACACGACCGCGCCATCACTACTCTATCACTCGACCCCGCCGGCGGGCGCTTAATATCTGGGTCAATAGATTGCACGGTCAAACTTCACGATTTCTCTTCCATGACACCGACCACTATTCGCGCCTTCAAAAGTATTGATCCCTTCGAGGCTAAACGAGCGTCCTCCACGTCCGAAACACACCCAATCAACCATATTGAATTCAATCCCTTAGCAGGTGGCGTCTTTTTGTGTGTATCCGCACACCCTCAAGCCAAGATCATGTCTCGAGACGGGGATATTCTAGCCGAGTTCGTCAAGGGTGATATGTACTTACGCGACATGAACCACACCAAGGGGCACGTTTCTGAGGTGACAACGGGAACATGGCATCCTACGGATAAAAATATCTGTGTGACTGCGGGGACAGACAGCACCCTACGTATATGGGATATCAACAATAAGCGCTGCCAAAAAGAGGTCATTGTGTTTAAATCTAAAACTCCGGGTGCGGCAGGCAGAAGTCGTATGACAGCTGTTGCTTGGGGCAGCCCCGCCCAAGGAGGAAACAATATTCTTGTCTCGGCAGCTCTGGACGGGACTCTTGTCATGTGGAGTGGTAATGGACCCTTCTCGCGGCCAACAGCCGAGATTCGAGAAGCTCATGAGCCTAATGCCTGGACTGGGGGTATCGATATCAGCTCTGACGGGCGCATGGTGGTTACACGAGGAGGTGACGATTTTATAAAGTTGTGGGATACGCGGAAGTTCAAGGAGCCACTGGTTTCGGTTGAGCATCCATCAACATCCGGTGAATATCCCATGACCAACATCAAATACGGACCGAATTCAACTAGCATAATTACAGGCTCAAGGGATGGACGTCTACACATTTTGAATCCGGGGAATCTGCAATCTGAATACACTACGCCAATAACTTCTGGATCGCCCTTGATCACTGTTGACTGGCACCCAAAAATCAACCAAATTGTTACCGGTTCGGCTAATGGAGAGACGCATGTGCTTTATAACCCGTCCATGTCTACGAGGGGTGCAGTTGATGTCATGTCACGCGCCCCGAAAAAGCGACATGTCGACGACAACCCCGAGTTTACAACTGATATGTCTCTTGGACTATCCGGGGAGTCCATTGTCACGCCGGGCGCCCTTCCTGGAGGCCGTAATGCCGGGGCAGCTGGAAAGTTCAAGGACCCACGAAGGCCGCAAGTACCCCAACAGACTCCGTTCATGCGTAGTCAGCCGAATGAGAAACACATTAGCGAGAATATACCTCTAAGTCGGATGTTGCATGAGGACCCGAGGGAAGCTCTGCTCAAGTACGCAGACGTCGCTAAAAAGGACCCTATGTTTACAAACGCTTGGAAAACAACACAACCAGTTACTCAGTATGCAGATGTTAGTGACGAGGAGGAGGATGGACCTGAGAAGAAAAAGGTCAAGAGATGAAGGGGCAGTATGAAGAACAACTAAACATTTCCGCTGTTCATTATCACCACAATCCAGAGCCTATTTCAGTGCAAAGAGACTGACTTGATTTCTGATAAGGCAGTTGTTAGATACAGATCTGTGCGCTGGCATTTATTGCGGCTAGTATTAGTGTTGTATAGACTAAGCTTGGCAACGGGCATTTAAGGTAGGGGTTATACAGCTAAGCCGCCTTTCAATTGGGAAAGACATAGCAATAGGATAAGTATAGTAGTACTATGGAGTACTAGGTAGCTAACGTACATGAATGCTGGTGATGATGCATTGTATGACACCTACCATTAGCTTGGTCTAACCGCAATTAAATCTGTTTCTGGTAGGAAGTGTTTGTCAAAACCATATAGAACTATGAGCTATCTTGTCACTCTAAGCCTAGTAGGTATTTATATATTCTAAGAAGATTGAAAAGGTTGGATACAGCTTATACAATACATCTTGGTGAGTTTATCAAGATAGTAGTTTGAGAGTCCCTTGTACCTATGCCGACTACTGTTAGCTTGTACGTGTTCGTGCTATATATATACTATCCGTTTACAGTGTGGAATTACAGTGCGTAAGAATAGGCAGTTACGTGTCAGTAAGGGCAAGTTCAGGTAAGCCAGGTACCTATCTGGATATAGTGCATACTAAGGAACGCATACAGTAGGTAGGTATGCTTGCCTTATTGTAGGTAAGTCGCGTCGTGCACGGTACAGAATACTCACTGTGCAAGCTCACTTAACCTATCTGTTTGACCTATTTGACGTATAATGGTTGGTCGATAGTAAAAAAGAATGGGACCACTAGCTGCGGTCCAAGGTTCTTCCGTGGTCATAGCGTTCGCGGCTGGCCATTGAGCGCAGAGTGGTCAGGTCACGAGCAAAAACGGGGCCCGGCTCTCCTAGGGGAGGAGTCTGATGGTTTCCCTTGTGCGCATTCCTCTCATCAAACCATCTCTTTCCACGCCATCAATCGCGCATCCAAAAAGAGAGCCGCATCACCGATCCCCCTCTAAATTCATTAACAACCATCCCAAGTCACCAGCACCTTGTATTCTACGCGATTTTCTCGCGCCGCCGCCCCTCTTTATCGGGTTTTTAAGCCCCCCTCAACCAACCACACACGCTTTTGTAGCTATTGTCTTGCCCCGGGTTTTTCGATCAACACCAGTTTCCCCGACTGCGAAAGCGAACTGACATAGTAACCACACGGCCGGTCCCCACCACCTGCCGCTCCGAAGTATATGATTGCGGCTAGACAACACAACTATATCTCGATATAGGGTTGTTCCAACGCTGCATTCACCGCATTGTGCCACTCGAATGCTGGCTTGCCCTAAATTTCTCACAATTTGAGGGACGTCTCCTCGGCGCAATCCATACCTTCGGCTTTCTAGTCTAGAGTATTTTGCGACGCGACTATCCTTTCTTCACGCGACTCCCGCCAAATAATTTCGCTATCCATCCACAAATTGCTTCCCATCGTCGCTATCGTGTACGCGCCCGTCTTTTGCACTGGCCAATTCGCCATCGCCGTTGCCGTGAGATATGACTACATAGTAATATACCCTTGGTTGAACAGAAAGCCTTAAGGTCACACTCGATCGTTCAAATTAATATAGTCCACCATGGCGTCTGTTCAGCAGTCGCCGGCTGTCCAGCATCCTGGGCCGACGCCCTACAGCCACGCCCAAGTGCAGGAGATCTTCACGGTTCGTGATCCTATTAGCCCATGATTTTTTAGTCCTCCCATCCGTGTTATATCGCGTGATATTGACTATCTGTAGAAATTCCAACAGATGAAACAACAAGGCGTGCCCCAAAACGACCCAGAATTTATAAAAATAAGCGCGTTCCTGGTTAAGGTCGGGCAACAGAAACAGATGCGGCAACAACAACAGCAGCAGCAGATGCAGTCACAGATGCAACGTAATGTATCGAACGGTCATGTCAACGGGGCTCAAACACCCCAATCGACGCAGCCGCCCTCTTTAAATGCCCCGGCTATATCTTCTGCATCCGGTCCTGTTGGGCAGACGAATACTTCGTCTACTGCGGGCGCCTCCGTCTCAGCCCAGTTTTCTGCTCAGCAGCTAGCCCTTCTAAGGCAACAGATAGCAGCTTTCAAGGTGCTGAGCAAGAACGGTGGGGTGCCGTACCAAATGCAACAGATGTTTAGTTCTCAACGACAACGGCGACAAGCTGTTGTTGAGCAATCAATACCAGCCTCATCAGCACCTACAGCCCCCCCTGTTCCGAACACAGAGGCGGATAAGACTAATTCAGCTTCGACAAATGGTGAGGTTGAGGCTGAGGCTGAGACATCGGCCGCTCCCAAGACGAAGATATATAAGAGTATCAAGTCACCATATGAGACTGGGCTCGTTCGGAAAGATATCAGTTATTACGACCATGGGCAGCGGAAACACCGCCTGATCGTTCCTAGCATATTCCCTACTGGAATCGATTTTGAGCAGTTAAGACATGAGCGAGAGATCATCGTATACAATCGCATGGCTGCTCGATATGCTGAGCTCAAAACCCTACCGGCAAATCTTGCCCATTGGGATACGACTAAGGAGACTCTCGACCCTGATGACACTGTCAAGAGGAAAGCTATCATAGAGTTTAAGGCATTAAGTCTATATGCGAAACAACGAGCATTACGGGAAAAGATTGGACGTTCGATGATGCATTACGATAATCTGGCCATGACAACGAACCGGAGTCAATACCGCCGAACAAAGAAGCAGAGTGTCAAGGAAGCTCGCATCACCGAGAAGTTGGAGAAACAGCAGCGCGATGCACGTGAACACCGGGAGAAGAAGAAGCATATTGACTTCCTTCAATCAGTTCAGCATCATAAGTCCGAGATTCACAACACGGCAGCATCTGCTAGAAATAAGATGGCGAAGCTGGGTAGGGCCATGTACGCTCATCACTTCAACATCGAGAAAGAAGAGCAAAAGCGTATCGAGCGTACAGCCAAGCAGCGTCTTCAGGCCCTCAAGGCCAACGATGAAGAGGCCTATCTCAAGCTTCTTGACCAGGCAAAGGATACTCGTATCACTCACTTGCTCAAGCAAACAGACGGCTTCTTGCACCAGCTCGCTTCCTCGGTCAAAGCTCAACAGCGCCAGGCTGCTGAGCGTTATGGCGATGAAAATGGCGTGATTCCTGATGATGATGACGAGCCCTACGAGGACGACGAAGATGCCGACCGCAAGATCGATTACTATGCAGTCGCTCACCGTGTTAGGGAAGAAGTCACCGAGCAGGCCCACATTCTCGTTGGCGGTACCCTGAAAGAGTACCAGATCAAGGGTCTGCAATGGATGATTTCCCTGTATAACAATAACCTTAACGGTATCCTTGCTGATGAAATGGGTCTCGGCAAGACAATTCAAACCATCAGCTTGATCACGTATCTCATTGAGCGCAAAATGCAACAGGGACCCTACTTGGTCATTGTTCCGCTAAGTACACTTACAAATTGGAATCTGGAGTTTGAAAAGTGGGCTCCCTCGGTCTCCCGCATAGTATACAAGGGACCGCCAAATACACGTAAGCTACAGCAGGAGAAGATTCGGCAAGGTACCTTCCAGGTGCTATTGACCACGTACGAATACATCATCAAGGACCGCCCTATCTTGAGCAAGATCAAGTGGTTCCACATGATCATTGATGAAGGTCACCGTATGAAGAACTCGAACTCGAAATTGAGTGCGACCATATCTCAGTACTACAGCACTCGTTTCCGCCTCATCTTGACCGGTACTCCTCTGCAGAACAATCTCTCTGAGCTGTGGGCTATGCTCAACTTTGTCCTTCCCAACATCTTTAAATCCGTGAAGACTTTCGATGAGTGGTTCAACACTCCGTTTGCCAACACGGGCGGGCAGGATAAGATGGAACTGAACGAAGAAGAGCAAATCCTCGTCATTCGCCGTCTCCACAAGGTTCTCAGACCATTCCTCCTACGTCGTTTGAAGAAAGACGTAGAGAAAGACCTCCCAGATAAGACAGAAAAGGTCATCAAGTGCAAATTCTCCGCTTTGCAGACACGTCTGTACAAGCAAATGGTTACGCACCAAAAGATTGCTGTCAGCGACGGTAAGGGCGGCAAGGCTGGCGTTCGTGGTCTCAGCAATATGATTATGCAGCTCCGGAAGCTGTGCAACCACCCGTTTGTCTTCGACGAAGTGGAAAATCAAATGAATCCATCAAACACCAGCAATGACTTGCTATGGCGTACAGCCGGCAAATTCGAGTTGCTGGACAGGATTCTCCCCAAGTACCGAGCCACAGGACACCGAGTTCTTATGTTCTTCCAGATGACTGCCATTATGGATATCATGGAAGACTTCCTTCGGTTCCGAGGCATACAATACCTGCGTTTGGACGGTACCACGAAATCAGAGGATCGATCGGATTTGCTAAAGACATTCAATGCACCTAACTCCCCTTACTTCATGTTCCTGCTCTCCACTCGTGCCGGTGGCCTGGGTCTCAATTTGCAGACGGCGGACACAGTTATCATTTATGATTCAGACTGGAATCCGCATCAAGATCTGCAAGCCCAGGATCGTGCTCATCGTATAGGACAGAAAAACGAAGTCCGTATCCTACGTCTCATCAGTTCGAACTCAGTTGAAGAGAAAATTCTCGAGCGAGCAAGATATAAACTGGATCTGGACGGCAAGGTTATTCAGGCCGGTCGCTTTGATAATAAGTCTTCTGAGACTGATCGTGATGCTATGCTGCGGACACTGCTAGAGAGTGCGGATATGACGGAGTCGGGCGAGCAAGATGAAATGGACGATGAGGAGTTGAATCTGCTTCTCGCCAGAAATGAAGACGAACTCCTGACTTTCCAGCAACTGGATGACGAACGAACCAGTGATCCTGTCTACGGAACTCTTCCAGGATGCAAACGTATTCCGCGCCTGATGGCTGAGAATGAACTTCCTGACATTTATCTTAACGAAGGCAACCCTGAACCAGATGAACAAGAAGAAACCCTTGGCCGTGGTGCCCGTGAGCGTACCCGCGTTAAGTATGACGATGGTCTCACAGAGGAACAGTGGCTTATGGCTGTTGATGACGACGAGGATACGCCAGAGGCCGCTGCTGCTAGGAAGTTGGCCAGGAAAAACAAACGAGAGAGCAACAAACTCAAGCGGCTTGCCGCCGCATCTGGTGCCAACTCCCCCACCGCTAGTCGCGCGAGCACCGAGGAGGCTGAAACGCCCCCAAAGAAGAGAGGGCGTAAGCCTGGAAGCAAGAACGAGAAGCGGAAGGCAGAGGATGATGACGGGGAACCCCCTGCCAAGAAGCGTCGCGGCCCTCAAGGCAGGCCCAAAGCGATGGCAGTCGAGTCCCGGGTGTCGGCAGAAGTACGACCTATTCTACAGAAGAGCCTACGTAATCTGTTCGATGGCTTGATGACATTAGAGGTCGACTTCCCTCCAGATGAGCCTATCGAAGACGACGATGACGAAGGCCCGCCTAAACGACTTATCATCGGGCCCTTTGTCAAGCTACCGTCCAAGCGTGACTACGGCGACTACTACGTTCTCATCCAAACGCCCATCTGTATGAATCAGATACAGGCCAAGATCAAGAAGGAGGAATACAGCAGTATCAACGACATGCGCAAAGACATAACTCTGATGTGCAACAACTGCAGGACATACAACGAAGACGGCAGTCTCCTTTACTCGGATGCTAATGTCATGGAGGTAAGTTTCTTTTTCTTTTGGCTACCATGCCGTTTGGTTAATTGTTTCTGTCACTAATTGGCCTAGAAATTCTTCAACGACAAGGCTCAAGAGGAATTGAACGAGCACCCGGAGCTTCAGGAGCTCGAAGATCCGTCTAGTTCTACACCGCCCACGACCAGCGCGGGCACTCCACAACCTTCGGCCAACGCGACCAGGATAAAACTGGTGACTAACGGAGCTAACCAGGTCAACGGGGTTGTCACAGGAGGTCACAGCGACGGAGAGTGATGTCTCAGAAGCGTACCAATTGTCATGTCACATTATCTCGTCGGCACTGTGATGGAACTTTTACGTGCACTGTATGAGGGAATGCTTATTAGCGCGTGCATATTCTCTGGGAATACAACTTGGCGTTCATTGTCCTTTCGGGGGAGCAGTTTTGCAGGACATGGTTTGTCGTAGCACGTGTACGGGAAGCAGAAAAAACGGAGGCTTGGCAGGGCGTGCTATACCCTGGGGGTTGTTTTTATTTTATTGTCTTCGTTCCAAGGATTCATCTTTCAAGGGCGCAACGACAGGCACGGGGGCTCGGATCACGCTAAACTATTCGCCTAATTGGGTGCCGGTAGAAAGCTGTAGTGTACGAATTAATAGACCATTAAGTCAGTATTATACGCCCTACGTAAGTATTGTTCTTACTGGTACAGTACACAGGATACTGGGTAAAACTGATGAGGTCTTCCTGGAATGATGAAAAAGGATCTATTCAAAATACCTAGGGTAGGTACCTAGATATCCACGAACAAACCTTGCTACTCTCGGCTCGAATGTCTCGGCCTGTCCGCGATGTTAGAGAAAGTGATACCGTACTGCTTCTAGATAGGGGAGAGGAGAAGGGAGGAGAAGAAAGAGAAAGAAATGCTCGACTGCGCGACGTAACACGACCGACCATATAGAGTGAAAAAAATCCCCCGCGCCCAGACATGGGAAAATATTCCTTAAGAAGTTTCGGGTCATACCCGAGGAATTGGTTTGGTGTTCGCTGGTCACCTGCTTTGGTGCTCCGTTCACCGTTTGTACGCGCACAAAGACATCGTTTCCGTGATGGCTGGAAACACGGTCGTCTTCAGCCTTAGCGAGACTGCTTGACAGGTGGGTTTGTCCTATCCATGGTATTACCTTGGTGTCGTTTGTTGGCGTGTCAGTTACGCGGTCTCTTAGTAATCCGATATTTGAGACTATGAGACTTGGACCTAAGAGATAAATAACTGCAGTTGTGGTAAGCTCATCCAATTATTCGATAACTTCTCACTAGCTCTGTGACATGGAGAAGATAAAAATAGCATCTTCACGGATATTACCAATGCCAATATATCGGGAGCTATCATGGAGGTGTTGTGCTTGCCTTCGTTCCTCCTCTTACCTTCATATAAGCGGGACGAAACATCAAACAAAGAGGCGAGGCGAGGCTTAATCATTTATGACTCCCTTCCTCCGGTCAACCACCCGTTAGAATTATTTAGAACGTAAGGTACCTGGGTAGGTATCACAAGCACTGGGGCCCCTACGCCAATGGTACAACTTTATCGTGTCACGAGAATCAACAAACCGCTTTTTTCAATCGGCCTTTTCAGTTCTTCGCCAACTCAAGCATCACAACCGACTCAGCTTTCCTCATATTGTTTGCTCGCTTCACGAGCTCGTCCTTACGCACGCGAGACCAGCCAGGAAATCGCTTTCCCGATCCGACAATGTTCTATCTAGGTATCTATTAAATCTCTCGGTAGTGACGATGTCGACGTTTGTCTATATAACCCGCGATCAGCGCACCTTGTGTCGTCTATCTCTTCTATTCAGTCAGACTCAATCAACTTTCCAAAGAAACAGAGTAATCCATCACGGCACCACACTAAACAATTAATCGAACAAATCAGAAAGCAAGACAACAATGTATCTCGTCTACATCATCTCCGCCATCCTCGCCGCTACCACTGCCGCCTCGGCAGCCGTCGCCATTCCCGGGTCTGGCGCTGGTAACTTCCAACTCGGCAAGAAGAATTCCTCTGAGGGCCAGGGCAGCCACGAAAAGCAAGACTTCGCGCCCCCAATCTGCGAGTGTACGGCGCAACAGATCCTCTGCTGCTCCGACGCTGGCTGCCAGAACTTGGGTGATTGCTAAGTGAAACCACGCTTTGAAGCGGGTGAGGACCTATATATTCGAGAAAAACAGAGAACGAGATGCTGATTTTTTTGAACAGGCCACTCCTAGTTCCTCTGCCGGCTACTCATATTCGCTTCGTCACGACTGCCTGCTCCGAACTCACGTGTGGCTAGCTCATCTACATGCGGTGTTTACCATGTTTGTTACCAAATCTATTTTTAGATGAAATACTCGATGCTTTTCCTCCGCTCCAACTACCTGTCGCTCCTTTTGACTATTAAATGATGGAATAATGAAACTATCGGGCTCGGTCGGTTGGTAGTGTGTTATGTTGTTCGGGCAACTTACTTAGATCTCGTCTGTCGTCGATAGAGGAGGATGTTTTCTTCTAGACCTACCTTGATTAGATCAGTCATAGTCACTCCTTACAGATACAGAATCGAAGATATTCACAGCCACACTTCTAACTTGCTTGCTTTCCTTTCTTCATTTCAATTCGAGATTTGCCCCGGATTTTGAGTGAAGGTATCTCTTCGGCCCTAAACCCCTCTCCTGTATACTGAGCCTGCCAGTCATTATCGAAAAGGGAATTGATTGTTACGGGGTAAACTAAGTATAGGTAGGGTTTGTCTGTTTGCCACTAGATCCGGTTTGTTGGAATGCCAGCCTGAGACATGGACATGTTTCTAGCTCGAGCTGATGGGGCTGCCCTTTCAAGCACCAACTATATCAGAACTTTTTTAACGTGAGACACTTGTTGTATTTGTCTATCAAACACTGGGAAACAGAGCGGAATGCCTCTATAGTTGCTTAGATGAGGCAGTGGTAGCTACTCTGCCTCGATTAGAACATCTATGACCATCCAAAACACCTTTTTTATCGTCTTTAACTGTATACCGACTGTGCTGTGCAGATTTCATCCATATTATACCCGCGTCCTCCTTTATAAACTCTCTTTATATTTTAGTCTCGTCCAATTATCAAATAGTATACCTAAACGAAGGATGATTATATCCCAGCCGTTCTTCCACACCCACACTCACGCCCACGCCTGCACTACCACTATCATCAGCACTCAACAACCTATCATCGCGATCCCCTCTTTCCCTCTTCTTATTCTCCCACGAGAGATACATCATCTGCGCGCACACCGTAAGAAAGCAAAGTATCAACGCTCCGAGATTGACCGAATGACCTAGCACGTAGTCGGGCTTATCTTTGGGCAAGTAGATGAACGTCGAGATGAAGGCTGAGGTATTTGCGAACGCGATCAGGAATCCGATGCCGGTGGCGCGCACGAAGTGCGGTGCTAGATTATTTGAGAGCCAGCCCTTTTTTAAAAAGAATTCGCACGTAAAAGTAAGCATGTTTTCGTTGGGTTTCAGTGATAAGCTATTAACTGACTGGGATGTAAGGGGGGAGGGTGAGAGCTGTGCTGCAATTCGGTATAGGGAATAAGATATTATAGAGCAGAGAAGAGCAGAGTAGAGATTAGGAAGGGGAAGGGAAGGGAGAGAATAGGGAGAGAGGGAGATTTTTCTCACGATAATCATGGCCGAGCAAGGAAACACGCCTACAGCGACCAGAAAGGTCCCCGCATAGCGGACTGCATGGTTCCCCGTCGCTAGCAGCATAACGTACCCCGCGGCCGCGATCAGGGAACACGCCGCTAAGAAGGGACCGCGTGCCCTCACGTGGTCAGACAGACGGGTCACGAGCAGGACGGTGAAGAAGGACGCGATGTTCGGCGGCACGGTGAAGAGTTGCGCCTTGGTGGACTCGTAACCCAAGCCGCTGATGATTGTTGGGAGGAATAGGGAGAAGCTCTACCAATCAACATATATTTAATAGATGGTCAGCCAGCGAGTTGGTCAGTAAGTCAGTCAGTCAGTCAATTTCGCCCTCACGGTTAAAGAAACCCCTGAGTCTGAGATATACATGCTGTAGAAGAAAAACTCACGTATAGAGGAATCAAAACGAAAAACCATATAAAGCACGAGAACCACAGCTGCGGCGCGGCAAAGGCCATCCGCACCCAGTGCCAGTCGAAGTGTTCCCTGTTCACGTCCGCCTCTTGCGTGGCGCCGTGGCTGTCCATCTTCATGCGCACCATCGCCAGAGCACGCTCCTCTTCCGTCAGGAACTTGGCGTCGGCCGGCGTATGCGGCATGAAGAAGAAGCAGAGGATGCCGAATAACGTTGTCACGATTCCCTCGACTGCAGTATGTGCGTGTCAGCCATCCGCATGCTTGCGTATCCCCCCTTCAACCTCTCCTTTTTTCTTCTTCTTTGCCTTCTCTTAACGATGCCTAGGGTATGGATGTACTTATCTAACGTACTGAAGAAAATCCACGGCCACCGCTTATACCCCCCATACTCAATCTTCGCCAAGCCCGTGGCGAGTAATCCGCCAAACGCACCCGATAAGGGCGCCGCGCAATAGAAATATCCGATGCGCCTCAGCATCTGATGCCGTCGATAAAACATGGCCAGATACACCACAATAGCACCAATCATGCCGCCCTCGAAAGCGCCCAGGAACAGCCTCGCGACCACGAGCCCAGCGAGATTATGCGAGAAGCCTAGAAATGTGCTGGCCAACCCCCACCCCGTGATCAAAGAAGGGAGGTAGATGCCGGCCTTGAAGTGCTTAACGGCCCAGTTGCTCGGCACGTCAACGAGAATGTAGGGGATGTAGAAGACCAGGAGGGCGATGTTGAAGCCGGTGCCGCTGGTTATGTGAAGGTCTTCCGGAAGCCCGACGATTCTGGCGTTGCCGATATTGCTGCGGTCTATGAAGGCGAAGAGCCTATTGCGAGGAGGGTGGTGACAGGGTTAGTGACGGTGATATGTAAATGTAAAATGAGACTGCCACCTTGAATGACTTGGAAGTTGGTACGGAACTTCCACTTTCCATTCTCTCTGAGTTTACACCTTTTTTTAAGACTAAGGTAAAAGGCTAGGTTAGGATTTAAAAAAAAAAACCAAACGCCTACCATATTCCAAAGATCCAAGGCACGATATGAGCATCGAACTTCCTATCAAGCTTCTCAGAAAGGACTGCGTCGACTTGAGCATCTTCTATATCTCCTTGCGAGCTATCGATTTGCTGCTCGATCCTGATGACCTCAGGCTTGGGCAGGTCGTCCGAGTTCGAAGTAATTTTCTCGTCGTTCATCTTATAATCTCTTCTTTTCTCTTCGTTGTCTCTATCTCTACTCTATCTATTCTAGAGGTTCAAAAAGTTAGATGCATATATTTTCCCTATGCTGGAGTTCGAGACGATGACGAATGAAAAGAGGAGAGAAATAAGTACGGCGATATGATCTTCCGGTATTGGTAGGAACCAATGGGACATATATGTGGGGGGAGGAGAGTTTGGAGGTGGAGTTGACTGGAGATGTGACGATGTGCCGGGACGGGACGAAAGTGTCGGTGATAGATGGATAAGACGGGGTTGATCTAGTTAGAATAAGCTTTGCCATGCAAGAAAGTAATGCTTCGTCATCATCTAGGTTATGTTAATATGCTACACAACATATACGGCGTATATATAAAAGCCTAAGGTTAGTAGCGGGAAGCTAGCACTTGATGGAGGAGGGCAAGCTGCTGGTGTCGTGGGTGTCAGACGAATACCGCGAATGGTAGTAAGTAAGTGATTACACAGTAGCACAGTCTGTCTGATTCGTTATATTATCTTGGCACATCGTTAATTACTACCCTAGTTTCCAAATAATACGTTTGTCGCAGTGTCGTGTCGGACACAGGCAAGGTGTGTGTACAGTACCATTGTGCTGGGTATCATCTCCAAATCTTCTCCAGCTCAGTCAGCTTTCTGTCGCCAAGATGAGGGACGATGGAACGCAATGATTAGAGAGAATCTATCACTAGCTAATCACCTATCAAGGCAAGCCATATTCGATCTTCACCGATCTTAAAAAGCACTGGAGATGATGTAACGTGAATCTCACTCGCATTCACATAAGCAAGCCTCAAATGCGACCTGCGACCCCTTTTACGGTTCCAGACCCAACTCAGTCAGAATCTGCTCGTTATGCTCACCGACCGCAGGCACCTTGTCCATCCTGGCATCGGCAGTACTCGCGATACCAGGCGGTAGCAAAGCCGGTATCACTCCGTTTGGCGTCTCGACCTGCGTCCACCTCTTGCGCGCCCGTAGTTGCTCGTGATTCCACAGGCCTTCCATATCCTTGACCTGCGCATTTGCGATCTGGGCCTTGTCAAGCCGGAGCAGGACCTCCTCTGCCGACAGGCCCGCGAAGACGTCGCAGATGATCTGCTTGAGCTCCTTCCGGTTCGCCGAGCGCAGCGAGTTGTTTACGAACCGGGCCTCTGTGGCCAGGTCGGGCAGTTCCAGCACTTCCGTGCAGAGCCTGACCCATTCGCGTTCGTTCTGCACTCCGAGCATCACCGAGCCCCCACCGCCGGTCTCGAAGGGTCCGTACGGGTAGACAGATGCGTGGGAAGCGCCTACCGGCTTCGGCGCCGATTGTCCCTGGTACGCGTAGTACATCGGGAAGCTCATCCACTCGGTCATGGCTTCTAGCATGGAGATGTCCACCCTGGAGCCTTTGCCCGTCTTATCGCGCTTCATCAGCGCGGCAAGAATGCCCGAGTAAGCGTACATGCCCGACGCGATGTCGGCGATCGAGATTCCGACCTTCGCGGGCTCCGTCTCCGTTCCCGTGATGGAGAGCATGCCGGCCTCGCTCTGCACGAGAAGATCGTAGGCTTTCTTCTCGCGGTAGGGGCCGGTGTCGCCGTAACCTGATATGTCGCAGACGATCAGAGACGGGTGTTCGTCCTTCAGCTTGGCGTACGAGACGCCCAGGCGGTCCGTCGCGCCCGGTGCGAGATTCTGCACTAGGACGTCGGCCTTCTTGAGCAGCTTCGTCAGCACGTTGAGGTCTTTCTCCTTTTTCAAATCGAGGGCTAAGCTCTCCTTCGAGCGGTTCGTCCACACGAAATGTGATGCCAGTCCGTTCACTCTGGTGTCGTAGGCACGCGCGAAGTCTCCCACGATCGGGCGCTCTACCTTAATCACCCGAGCGCCTAAGTCCGCGAGTTGGCGGGTGCAGAACGGGGCGGCGATGGCCTGCTCCAAGCTTACGACAATAATACCATCGAGAGGTAAGGCCTTCCTATTTTCCGTGCTGAGATAGGTCTTTTGTGAGCCCAGTCTTCGCCCTGTCTTCAGACATGCTCTTGGGTTTGAGTATGATGGAAGAACTAATGTCTTCAAGAATCGATGTGTCTCACAAGCGGCCGATCTCAGGTACGGCTTGGCCGAAAGAAGGCATATCTGGGTTGGAAGTCGAAGAGCCATGGTCAACTCTTCTGGGAAATAGTCCGCCCGGGCAACTTGGTCAGTAACTTCAGTTGTTCATGAAGCTAGATGAGTTGATCTCGACCTATCCAGGTAGATATAACCTCGTCGGCATGGATAGCATAGGCGGGTATCCGATGTCACTGCTTGAAACGGAAACTTGACCACCCCATATCCAGAATTCAGTTACCACCTTGCCATAGAGACTATCGACTTTCTAAGTGATGCGGAGTTGGAGTCTTGTTGATATCCGCTCTTGTTTGGTTGGGGTTTAGTCTGACACTACTTGGACCGAGGCTTATCGTGCCGGTTCCAATTGGTCCCTTGGTGCAACCGACCGACGTTGAAAGCGATTGGCTCCGGTATCGGTTTCTTTCAACATTCGATTCAAGTCTTGTCCTCTTGGCTACTTTTGGAGCATTCTAACAACTACATTACTGTCTTGATGCCATTTGAATTTCTCTGGTATGTAACGAAGGTATGTGGTACGATACACGACATATAAGAAGAGAGGAGACCGTCGAGTGAAAGAGAAGGTTGGGATCCCAAGTCCCAGACTTCACCAGGTTAGAAGTTGACGATATTTATGGTTACCCCAACTGGGGAAGGGTTCCTTACCCCACAAGCTCCAACAGCGCTCCTTCTAGTGGTGGAGAGGCTCCCCAACTAACGGTATATCCGCTATATTCCCACTTACAATTATTGAAAGCGATTGTTGTCGCCGAGGCTGAAAGGACGCTGCGATTGTATAAGTTGTCGTACGATCGTCCACTATCCCTATTACATTACCGACACGATATCCGACAGGGCTCCCATTCTTAGGGACATAATCAACCCTCTTTCTTTTAGAGTCATTGTTAATTCCCGGTAAAAGGGGTGCCTGTGACAATGTCGAGGGTCTTTGCTCGGCAGCTTTGGCGTACGAGAACAGTCGGCAACCTACCAATTGCTAGCCGACCGGCTCACGCGCCAGCTTCCAGCAGTCATCATGCTTTCTCCACGACGCCGTGCCGCAACCTCATGGAAATGTCAGGGTTCACCGAGAACCAGCTGACCGTCAGGGAGGCCGTGAGCGCGGTATGCTCAAAGTTCCCCAACACGTTTTGGCAGGAACATGACCAAAAGGAGCAAGACCCTAAAGAATTCCATGCCGCGCTAGCGAAGGACGGCTGGTTGGGAATCGCGCTGCCGGAGTCACTAGGAGGCGCCGGTCTGGGCATATCCGAAGCCACAATGATGATGCAGACAATTACCGAGTCGGGCGCCGGCATGGCTGGGGCGCAGGCCATTCACGCAAATGTATATGCCACTCAGCCCCTGGCTAAGTTCGGCACGAAAGATCAGGTGGAAAGTACGATACCGAACATTATCTCGGGCAAGTGGCGAACGTGCTTTGGTGTGACGGAGCCCAATACAGGGTTGGACACATTGAGGCTCCGAACAGTGGCCAAAAAGCAGAGCGATGGCTCGTACAGCGTGACAGGCCAGAAGATTTGGATTACCTGCGCCCAGGTGGCCGCGAAGATGATGCTGCTAGCGCGAACAACTCCACTCGAAGAGGTGAAGAAGCCGAGCGAGGGCCTCTCGTTCTTCTGCATCGACCTGGACCGCGACGCTCCCGGTCTCGACATGCGCAAGATTAAGAAAATGGGCGGCCGCGCCGTCGACGCGAACGAAGTCTTCTTCGACAATTATAGAATACCCGCGCATACCCTAGTCGGGGCCGAAAACCAGGGCTTCAAGATCGTCCTCCACGGCATGAACGCAGAGCGCTGTCTGCTGGCCGGTGAGGCGCTGGGCCTCGGGTACGTGGCGCTAAAGAAAGCTGCCGAATATGCCCGCGAGCGCGTCATTTTCCAACGGCCTATCGGCATGAACCAGGGCATCGCGCACCCCCTCGCCGATGCGTATATGAAACTCGAAGCCGCAAAGCTGGCGACGTACCATGCGGCGAGACTGTACGACGCAAGCAAGGAGGACAGGTCGATACGGATAGATGCCGTCGGCGTTGCAGCCAATAGTGCCAAGTACCTGGCAGCAGAGGCCGCCTTCACGGCATGTGAAAGGGCAGTAATGACTCACGGCGGCATGGGTTACGCAATGGAATACGATGTGGAGCGATGGCTGAGAGAATGTCTAGTCCCCAGGATCGCGCCAGTCAGCCGCGAGATGATTATGAATTACATAAGCGAGAAGGTGCTCCAACTGCCTCGAAGCTACTGAGGACGCTTCCTCAAGTAGATCTGCTGTTATGGAAACGTTTCCTCACCTGAAGCAATCGTATATAATGACTGGGAATTCACAATACCTGTAGATTATTCAAATATAAACACATGAGATCAGAACGCTGTTTCATAGCATCCGGTCTTCTATAAGAACCTAGGTTCCCAAAGCTTGTGCACGAGGAGACCTGTTTTGGATGCCATCAGCAGAGACTTTTACTCCCAAGCTGATACCTGGTCCCGAAATTTTTCACAATGTTGAAAAGAACGAGCTTGGAAGAAGCCGCACAGAACAGGGGCAATGACGTTCAGCCTAGCCGTGGTTTGACACCCTGTATTAACATAACATACTTACGTTATTATAAGTTTGCCTGGATCTTCGGGTTTGGCCGCTGTGGGACGAGTATTAACAAACACTACTAAGGCAATAATGATAACTCATATCTGGACTCACATGTAGAAAGTTTTCGCAATGGGAGAACCAACTTGTCGGGTAGGTATGTCTTGGCTCACCCTAATGAGCTTCAAGCAAGTATTACGTATATGCAACCGAACTGCCCGCAAATGACAAACCAACTTGTCATCACTAACGAAATGAAGCAGAACGCCTCAATTATGCAGTCGATGTAGAATAGTAAAGGCATGGTTAAGGGCATTGAAGAGGATGGATGTCGAAGCTCGAAATAGACGTTGAGTCCGGCGCTTGAGAGTATTGATTGACAAATCGGTCACCGAGCAGTCCAGAGCGCGCTCAGAGTCCAAGTTTGTCCGTCTGGCATCTGTGTATAATACGTAGTAGAAGTACCTAGGTACTATGCAGATCAATCACATGTGAAAATGATAGCCGCCGTTTGAAGTAGTACCTGACCTAGGGAATATTATTAGCAGTCGAATGCAGCATGTTTGTCATGCAAGCAAGCCACAATTGCGACAATCTCGGAAGCGATGTTCTAGAAAAAGAAAGAGACCCCCTGATTATCGGACCGGCGCATACACGCATACGGCACGTATGTATGTATCTATCTACTTACATATGATGTAGGTAACCATGCCACTGGATCATTAAATGCCATGAATCATATCCCGGATTAGTCTCGCTAGCGATGATACCTTATGTAGGTTACATAGCTGGAGAGAAGAAGCAGAAGAGGATATTTCTCCCCGGAACGCTAGGCGTTTCTTGCGCGGGAAGGCATAATAAACACATTTCGGTTCCTCCGGCCAGGTCAAATGGCAAGCAGACAGACCTGCAGGCAGGCAGGCAGGTTGGTAACAAACAGCAATAGGTACTAGCGAGGTGGACATAGGATCCGGAAGGATACTCCTTTACTATGCTACTCATTAGAACAGAGACAGGGAATGGTTCGGTAGTGGGCAATATAATGCACGTGTCACGTCAGCCGTTGATGCGCGCCTGAGACCATATTCCCATTTCTGCAAAGTCGAGAATGTACACAGTCAATACGTATTGAGACCGGCCTCGCCTTCTGCATGTTGAATGAGAAAAAAAAAGAATTAAGGAAAATCACAGAAAAAGCTGGCTTCCAACTGACACACGGACCACGGCGCTAAGCCTCGTCGAGGACAGCGAATGATGAGCACAATAGATTCGGTAAATTACCGTTGTCAATGCATTAATGCCGCTAATATTGTTAACCTAAATTTTGCCCAGCCACAGATGTATGTACCTACGTTGGTGCTAGCCAAAGTAGGCTGCATGTGTATGTGCCCCAGAAACCGTTGATCTCCAACGATTAAAGCTGTAAGTGTCGAGTTTCTATTGGCTGGGCGGCCAACGTTGGGACACTTCCCCGTCTCAAATGGATGCCCAATGAAAGATCATACATCGGGGTCCAAACTATCGAAACAGGCAAGAGGGGCTCTTCAAGTTCTCGCTATACTCTTGTGCAGTGGAATACTAAGTTGTCAGTTCAATTGTTGTCGATATCTCGAAATGCTTACATACATTTCTGTAGGTACTAAAATTAAATGCAGAGCTCTGGTCTGGTACCGATATTAACTATTCTCTGCGCATCATACAATATCTGGTCAGGGGGTATCTCTCCCTGGTAGAAGTAGGGGTAAAAGAGACCTAACCTAGGTCGTTTAGGTAGGGGTCAGGAGGAAAGGTCGAGGGTTCCGGAGAATTTCTCCCAGGTCTGACAGGGGAAAATGAGATTTCTTTCCTTTTAATTTTTATTTTATTTTTTGTCTCTCTTCACTAATCTGTAAGAGAAAAAAAAAAAATTTAGGCCCTGCAAGCTTTCCAAATGCCTGCCTTGCTCCACCTGTCAAAATCTTTTCCTTCACAGTAGGATGTGCATTATAGACAGGGTCTCGAAAAAAAGAAAAAAAAAACTGTTTCTATGTACCTAGCTCTAGCTAACTGCCTAGCCCGGGAACCTATCTTTAGCTAGATAACTACCCTAGGCATATTATATTGCTGCTGCTTGCAAGCTCTTCCTTGCGAGGCCCGAGGACTCGGAAGCTGACGAGAATTAGGCATCTACCTTTATGTAACTTAGGTAGATACTTGCATAGCTTCGGTAGGAGGCTTTACCAATCTGAGTTATGAGGTGCGACGAGGTCGTAATTAGTGCTCTCGCTGCTTTTTTAGGTGACTGAGGCGCTGGAACTATGAATCGGTAATGCGCAGAGCAAGACGTTGTTTAAACGGTTAACTCCTATCCGTTAATTATACTTGACTGTATCCTATCTTCGGGAGATCTCCTTAACAAACACCAATGTTGATGTCGTCAATTATTACTTTTCATTTAGTCTTTTAGGTTGCTTAGGGAAGGTTCGTTAAGTTACCCTAGGGCAGTCAGTACGCATTCGGACTTGTTGAGGTTGTCTAACTATCAGCAGTAATACTGTATTTGTGCAATTAATGTCTAATACACGTTTATCTCTACTAGGTTAAGTTTTTATAACAGCGCTTCGGTTAACATTGGCACACTTCCCGTCCAAATTCCTCTCAAGGACAGTTTCTTTGATGTTGTGCTCTTCTAACAACATCCCTTAAGAGCTGTCCCGTAGCCCGGCTTCGCAAAGTTTAAAAGGCTTTTGGCTTCGTCTGTCCTTGTCTCAGCCAAATCAAGGAACTACACGACTGCCTTCGTTATCTTGGACAGAACGCCTACATAGGGCCTATCGCTTGTCCTAAGTACGTTGTACGTTCCTGCGATCCTGGTTGCTTTAGGGTAGCCGTGACTTGTAAAAATCGTGCTGAATTATAGAGATCATGAGTTCGATCGCCCAAAGGGGTGTGACGCCGTCAGCCGTCTTTGCGTATTCTTCTCCCAGGACTGACGGACAACTCATAACTGGACAATCATATTTGTTGATTGTTGGGTTTTCGAGTCGTCAACCCAAGTGATTATTATTCTTCGCTTCTCTAGCTCGATAGCAAGCCAGTTGAAGGCATTCTCGGAGGGCGACTGAAAGGGGGTAGTAATATCCTCCCCTGACAGAATTCATCTCACGGGGCATGAGATCAAGTATGTACCGAAATGCCTATGGGCAGAAGACCTCGTAGGAGAAATGAGAACAATTACATCCAGCTAGCTATTCTCCACGGCCGCCATGTACGCTGATAATTATGGGATGATGCCCGAGCTATATAGACGCATACAAATGCGGAGACACTTCACGGAGGCGGTTAGAAATGCGCTTGAGGGCCTTGATCTGCCTCATGTGCGGAAGACCCTAAGCTACATGATGTCAGTGCTTCCCGCAAAGAAATTGAATATCGTGGCATCCATAGGCGCAGCTGAGTTCGCGAGACGAGGATGGGAAGGGTAGACACAAGAGTTCGTCAAGGTGGCATCAGCTACAAGAGGCGCAAAGCAGGGCTGTAAGATTCAAGACAGAGCAGAGAAGTTTGTATGCTATTTAAGTATAGGACTACTATGAAGTTGATATTCATCGTCGCAGAGTAGTAATTATCATCCACTCAGGTAGCATACGATAACTTCAAATTTATTATATTAGGGGCTTCCCATAACGGATGCACGGTTCCGTTTTGGATTAGAAACGGTCGTATTCCATGTATTGCGGTGCATCCACCGTAATAAGGGAACGGACACGGGTCACTACTAACCTAGTAGATGTAACTCTCAGGTTTTGTCTACCTTGGCTTGGCCTAAAAGCAGCATGGCTTAGGTAAACTTTGAACCATGATTTATATATGTAGGTAGGATGATAGACCTATTCATCTCAGAGGAGTTTTGTTGTCGAACGATCGGTATTTTCGGTGCACGGCATACCCAAAACCTCCCTGTTGATATCTCAACGTACACAGATCTGAACGTGATGTGAGCTGCAGTGTAACGATAAGCTGGCAAGGTACCTAGTTGGGCGCCAAGCTCCTTAACCAGAGATCCGAGACGTGTATGAGCCTAAACTAGGTATAATAGCATCTTTCACGGTTATAGAGAAAAAAGACATATTCTAACAGGACTACAAAGCGAGCCTTGATTCTGAGGGAGAATTGCATGATTCCCAGCGCAGTCTGATGTCCCCTTCAAACTGTGTCGACACCGAGACGCTGGCCCATGATCCAGATCAAGGCGGAGGCTGGGGCGTATGAATGCAGCTAGAACGAAAATAAGTCGTCGGAGTCGGGTCCGTAGATCAGGGACTCGGAACTCGGCGGAAACGGTTTGTAACGTCACAACCCCGATCTCCAGAGTGTTTTGAATCGCGCTGTGATGATTTCATGTCCTTGTGGCGCCAACTAAGAAAATAGGCTCTCGTCTCAGCAAGCCTCCAGACCTCATGAATAGTATATTGTAAGAGCTGACTAACAGAAGCGCGTTGTGTCGTCTCACATGCCTGCATATGGTCTACTTAACAGGCATCAATCAAAGGAACTATGCAATGAGATAGGTATTGGGAATCTGCAGAGGTGGTGACATCAACTTCTTGGTATACCTTGTAACCATAGGTATCTCCCATCTGCGCCCCTTTGATGCGTAAAAGGCTTTAATGCCCAGTAGTACGGACTTAGATTAGCGTCTGTGTACTTATAGAACGTATAGTCGGTTCCACGAACGGCATATAGTACCCAAGGTTAGTGCATCTATAGTCAATCGGGGATCAAGGGCGTTCAGCTGAGCAGCCCGATATTCTAAATATAAGCCTAGTAGCGAAATCTGTATGTATAGTACTTTACTTACATAAGTTAAGTCTGTACATGATGTAGGTATCTAAGGAGGTAGTAGGGCGGGAATATCGAGTTAGATAAACGCTCCTAGCACTTGCCTTCTTTTTTTCTCTGCCAGGTGTGCTTTAGGTAGGTACTTCGTAGATAAGTCGCAGTGCAGGATCTACAGGTGCAGTAAATAGCTTAACGTCGAGTGGCTACTACATGCATGTTGCAGATTCAAACTTCCGTCTCTCGAACGTCACTCCTTCGCCCTTCCCTGCTGTAACTCAACTCTCTGACATCTTTTCTCTGTTCCTCATTTCCTTGCCGTTCGACCTCGTCAATTTCGGACATCTCCGTTCATTGAAGGACAGCACATAGGTTGTATCTCTGTTCACACGATCTTGCGCCAGGCTGTGGCTTATGCGAGTGAGGCTCGCAATCCCTGCTCATGCCCTAACCTGGAAGCTTTTGAGCCCTTCTAGAAGCCTAAACCCACTTGCAAATTTCCCTAGGCCGTTCAGCATAATTGATCATTTAATTGCTTGAATTACCTGAGACGTGACTATTCATGCGACAAGCTTTCTTGCAATTCACTACCTTCAGCTTGCAGCTCGAGATCCCAGATGCGTCTTCAACTATGCTGCAATCGGTTTCGCTACCCCCATCGCATTGGTCGCGCAATAACAAGAAAATAAGAGAAATAATATCCAAATAGTATCATAGAGAGTGCCCCAACGCGCGCGCGAAGGCAAGGGTGACGGGTCCTTCCACAGTACCAGACGTCAGTCCATGACGGCTTAATGGCTCTCGCTCGGGTCAGCATCACAAGCGCGCACTAATGACTAGGATTGTCGACTTCCATGTGGGCATGCTCTGGCCAATTCTTCACGATACTCGGATCGGCCGACGACTCTCGCCTATGCTTCGGTCATGATTCATGAAGCATGGAATTGTGAGGAGACTCGCGGGGAATCACGGGAATCATGTGTAAAGCTCCCTGTTAAGGTAATTGTACCTGCTCAGATATTGTCGCAGAGACCTCTCTCATTTTGCTCTATTTTCTATGTACCGCCGCATTATGGCGGCGTCTCTGCCCGTTAGATCTCCCTCAAGTCTCGTTCTTCGTCTACCTATTCTTGCCCGTTCTCCAAACCCCCCCAAAAACTGACCTCGGCCAAGCAATTGGCTCTAAGCACCATCGAAAGACCAGTTTCTGGGGACACATTATCAGGGCAAATTTGATGGTTAATGCTCCGAACACTAGATTGCCCTGCCTTGCTTTTCTGTTCGGCAATCTACCTACTTGGCATAACCTGGGGCGACTCTCTGGAACCTTGCCGTTCCCACCGCCCTATGGTATGTCAGCATCGTAGTTCTTTAGTTTCGCTACTATAGCTACCCTAGTCTTAATTATATCCCTCCCAGTGGAGGTGTGTGAACGGCACAACTGACCGATACTTGTCTCTCATTTGCTTTCAAGCAGCCGACCTTCGTTGCGCCACCCCATGAACCGGCAGTCTGACTTTTCAGGGATCACCGCCTAGCTTCGTTGACCAGCATCCAAACAGGGACCTGGTTGATATGAGTCGAACGTAGAGTGGGCACCTCTATCATTCGCTTGTTTATGCTCTCACTTCTCTCACTATGCTGTACTATGTACACGCACCGCCCACTGCATAGTCACTGGCTGTTTCAGCTTTTCGTTCTCCCTTCTGTGGTCTACTAGTCTTTGCTTTACCTACCTGCTATGTATCTTCTTCCACGCCCATCTCCCATCCTTAAACTTGTCGAGTCTCGTCGCGGGCCACTTTAGTCCCGCCGAGATTAGCTTAATACAACCTTGCAAGCCTTGCTCGCGGCGCTTGACTGTATTTGTGTCCCCCTGGCCTCCCAAGATCCTACCGGTTCTGCCCAGAGCTCGATCCGCCGTGCTGGTTGTGGACGTCCGCCCCTAGTTGCATCATCATCAACCTCCGGCCGGGGTTTTGTCTGTTTCTATATCCGGCGAGACAGATAGCATAGGATCCCCAAATTACTATGTATGCTACCGTCATCGTCGGCCAAGGTATGTGAACCTGCACACCCGTTCAGGAACCATACCTGTCTCGCACAGATCAAATCCGGCCAAGTGCTTTAACTTTTGGATGGAAGTGACCTAGTCCAGGTCCTTGTCCGTTAATCCCAACCGCATCCCAGTCTAGGATGGTAACCAAGAGGGAAATCAGACGATATAAGCAGCACGCGTGCCCTAGTACTCTCTAACGTTTTGTCACCATATAATAGAGCATTTAAGAAAAACAAGAAAAAGGGCTGATCCCCGTAGTCGAACACTGAGGTGGCAACGAAAGTGTGTACCTTTTGAACGGATCGCACCGAGCTCAACTTTATATTTTTTATTTATTTTGTTGTTGTTTTTCCGTCCCCTCCTCCTCCACCCCCCCCTTGACTGACGTTCCCATCGTCCACTAAGACCACCCACACCACCACTAAAACCACATAGTATTGCACAACTGAAGGAATTCTCTACGAGGCTCGCCAGTCACCAACACATGTGCGCGGTTGTTGGCGGTGTAGAATACCATCCGACCTCTGCTTCGACGGTGAGCGATCACGACGTCCGGCCTTCTCGAGACACGCGACCAACGCCCTCCTGGGGTACAGTTGCCCACGCACCAGAAACCTCGAAGGGTTTCAATTCTCCAGATTCTTACCGCTCAGAGCCCGGCGACCGTTCAGAGCGGTTCGCTCTGGCGGGACCCATGTATCGAGGACACGCTGGCGGCAAACTATCGAGTAGGACCAGACTACCATGTCGAATACTCTCCACAAGAGTCTCACCCGGGGGAGCAAAGCCAAACTCCGCACGCATACGACTCGCACCACCATCACCGAGGGAATACGATGCAGCAACATACGGGACACGGCGGCTTACATGAGCAGTCCTCGTCACATTCCCACCATACCATGTCGCAACACCATCCCGCCCACCACCATCACCACCAGATCCTGATGGACCCGGGTCATCTTGGTGGCCACCCGGCGGCGCGGCACATCAGTCACCAACCTCAGCACTATGGCGCCGGCCCACCCCCTCATGCCGTGGTCGGAGCGCCACTATACCCGGCTCTGACGCCTACTCAGCCACACAGCGCAGGCTCGAAACGCGCACGCCCGGACGACCTCGACCTTTCGGTTCCCGGAATTCCCGACCTCGAGCAAGGCGACCTCGACCCTATGCAGCAATCTTCTATGGGGGCTGCTTATGCGCAGGCTGCTGCCTCAGCTGCTCCAACCCACCATCATCATAGACTTCCTGATCAAGGACCACCTTCGAAAATGATGAGGCGTGAAGGGGAAGGAGGAATGGGTAGCGGTGGTGGCGGCGCACCGAGCGTGGTGGGACATGTTGGCATGCCAGCGCCCGCGCCCCGGCCTAGAGGGCCAAAGTTGAAATTTACGCCGGAAGACGATGCGCTGCTGATAGATTTAAAGGAGAATAAGAGCCTCACTTGGAAGCAAATAGCGGACTTTTTTCCTGGACGATCTTCCGGAACTCTCCAAGTACGTTACTGTACGAAACTAAAAGCCAAGACAACGCAGTGGTCGGACGAAACGGTAAGATTTCCTCAGCTCCCAGCGAGTCTCTTCCACGGCCGATGGATGTTAAATTGAATACTAACTTGCGGGGCGAATAGGATCAGAAATTACGTACAGCACTTCAGGACTACGAGAACGAGAAGTGGCGTTATGTCTCTAACAAGGTCGGCCCAGGTTTTACACCCCAGGCCTGTCGTGAGAGAGCTGCGCAGCTCTCGGGAGAGATGCCAGAAGAGGTGGGAGCAGAGGAGGGCTTATAGCAATCAGCGTCCCCGCCAGGGACTTCAGCTCCTGAAACTGGGGACAACATCTATTCTCAGTAGCTGAAGGGGTAGCGGCCACCTGGATCCGAACAACTATTTAAACTAATCTGCCCAATCGATAATAATACTCGGCTTAATTCGCGAAACGACCGAGCTGTGCACCGAACAGTGGCGCTAGACAGAATCAATCCATAACATTTAATGTTGTTGTCGAGAAAGTTTGATACCGAATGCCGCCGACCGTTTCTCAGCCTCAGCTATCTGAGCGTTTCGTGGCCAGCCGCTTTTCTTGCGATCGACCAGCTTTTCTCGATCACTTTCAGAGGCACCCCAAAGGTAGCCGGTGTGCCCTCAAGCTCCTACTCCCGCTCTCTTGTACAACAGTGGTAGTGATGGGCGCATGGCTTTTATACTTCGTGTTACATATATATACAAGGCGGGATTATTTGGATTAGAGGAACCAACAACACACACTACGATGTCTACGCTCTTCTTTTCTTCTATATGCATCTCTTTATTCCCCTTATTCATTCCACTTCCTCTTCTCCGCGACGGTGGTTTTTCTCTTAGACAACACAGCACGATGAGTACGAGGCGAAAATGGAGGTGTTTTGATTGGCGTTACCACCATTCCTTGGGCTTAATAACAAACAGTACATAATGCACACGTCTGGGACGTCACATAACATGATGAATCTCTTTTGTTTTTTACTCTACTTGTTCTGCTTATTCCGTTCACACCATACTACTTTATTCCCCTCTCACTCTCTGATTAGTTGGTTGAATTGCTAGTTGGCACGGCGAACGGGCAGACTTCTTAACAGATCCCTCAAGGGATGGTTGGGCTCTATATCTTTTATTGCATGTTCACGGCGGTTGCAGGTAGATTGGGAAAGAAATACCTTTTTTTCATGTACTCTAATTTGCGGTCGGGCAGGAAGGAAAGATACCCCCTCGAAGCGATAATGATGATGGAAGGGCAGAAGAGCAGAAGAGGCTGGATAACGGCAGTCAGCAGGGGAGCAACTGGTCTGATGCAGGTACCATCAAATTACAGGCGATAAAAAAACCAAAAATTCAGCGATTCGTTTCAGGCAAAATGTATGTGTTACGGAGGGCATGTGGAAGTCAAAAAAGCAGTGGAACCGGCTCCATATGGCCAGGACAAAGGAAGAGCGAAAGCCGGCAGGTAAAAGGCCCCTGGCAGATCTAGACGATGATCGTTGGCCAATCTCGACTCGAGCCAAAAGCTCGTACGATAACTTACATACAGAGAGGATCTAGTACATCGAAAGGTACTCGAAAGGTACCTGAAAGGGTACGGATTTGTCACGTCGGCCTTTTGGCATGCCGCTTCTACCCAGGACGCTAACTCGCCATCGTCATCGCTACCACTGTTGACCTGACCTCACAAACGGCTAGTTCTTTCTTCAGAGCAACCTCATGGCTTTAGAGATCTTGACCGGGTGAACTAGCGCTTGTTGGTACTCATACCTACTGGTTCACCTGGGAGTGACAACATACCTCTACCTGCCTACCTACCTACCGCCCGTCACATACATGCCTTGGTATCTGCATGTACATGGTAACGGTGCCAAGGGCAAGTCTAGGCCAGCCCCAGCCTCGTTGAAGGATGCCAAGCCCCTTCATTTGTTTATTTTTTCCCCATTGTGCCTATAATAGTCTTGAGATATAGCAATTTGACCTTTTTTATCTCTGCCAGTTATATTAACGGCCTTAATCACCTGCCTACCAGCCACTCGAATTATTATTATTTATTTTTTGCTACCCTCTCTGTGTGTTGTGCGTGCACCTGGTAACGAACTCAACCGGTCCGATGCAGATAGGTATTCTCTCGGTCGGGACGTTCGAGACGGCAGCAGTAACGACTTTTCTTGTGTATCATGCACTATCTATCTGCGAGAGTAAGCGGCAGGTATGCGCATAAATTTGGTCTAGAAGCCATTGCTCAACCCGAGCGACCTCAAGCGCAGCCACCCCCGGTTCAGACCGTAGAAAGCAAGAGGCGGGTTAATACGTGACCTACTCTAATAACCAACACTTCTCGCTACCTGGACTAGGTGGGTAGCTAGGCATGAGGGAACGCAAGCATGTATGTACATACGAAACGAGGTAGAAACGAGGTAGAAACGGGACACAAAAACGTGGGAGGCGGGACTGGGGTGCCTGTATGTGTGTGGTGTAGGGAGGTATGCTGTTGCTACAAGGGACAAGCAAAAGCAAAGCAAGCAAGCAGGTCCCTCTCTGATCTGGGAAGCACACCGTTGAGATCTGCTTCTGACCCTTGGCCAATTGCTTTTTCGTTCTTCTTCCCCTTCTAATTTGTTCTTCCTTTCTTCCTCGTCTTTTCTTCCTCATCTTCCTTTCTTGAGTAGTGAGGTATCTAGGTACTTGCGTCTACTGCTGCTACTTACTGCCGCGTGGGCGTGTGTGAGATGCGCGTATGCGCTGTCATCGTCACACTTTCTCTTAATACAGCTCTATTATAGCCTGAAATATGTTTCCTTTCCCCCCTTCCCTTCCCTTCCCATACCATTCCCTTTTTTCCCCTTTCCCTCCACCCTATTTACCGAAAGAAGCTCTGTTGCTGTTACTTGAACCGGAGTCTCTTTTACCTGCTTATTTCCAGTCTCTTACGAAAAGATATCGGTATCAAGTGAGCAGATAGACGAGGAGTAGGTAGGTAGGTAGGTTAGATAACGACCGCCTTCCTTGAAGATTTCATACCAAAACAAAACAGAACACCCACAGCCCGCGAAAGCAGGGAAAAAACAACTGACATTTGTTAAGAGACCCAGTTGACCAGGTACCACGGTTCGGAGAATTCAGGACGCGGCACGTAATAAGTAAACAAAGTACCTACACAGCTACATAGGTATATACATACCTACCTAGTAATAATGATGACAACCATAACAATACCTACAACTGAACCTGGCTACCTACCTGCTTAGCCACCTAGGTGTGTAGTAGTAGGTACGCTACCTACTAGATGGGAGAGACAATGGGGGTGTGGGAGCTACTTAGCATGTGCTTTCTCATTTTCTGAATTTGACAAGCCGAAGCAAAGCATACATAAGGGAAGGTATACATACCTACCTAAGTACTTCCTATACCCCTACCTCCATCTAACTCTCGTCCTCTTCTCTAACCTGCTCTAGTTGCTTTAGTCGCGGCGGTTTCGCTGCCGAGCCGACCGATAAATTTTTTGTGGTCTATTTTGTTTATCTGTTTCAAAACGCCGTCCGTCGGTCGACCGACCGGGTTACACGAGAATAGGAAGAATTATTAGAGCTTCCCCATGATTGGATCCGGATGTCTTCTCTTCTCTCTTTCTCTCAGAGAGTGAAGTAGAGTAGTATAGAGAGCAATTGGCTAACTGTGAACAGTCATTTTTAACGAGCTTTTCTCATTATTAGTTTTATTGTTCGGTTGTCGAACCGCGTTACATTCGAAGCCTAATTAGTCCGTATGTCATATAAGCAAGCGTCCACTCTCAGTACCACCCTTGACTATACATACATAGTACAACCATATCTAGCTACCACGGCTTCGCGAACTGTCAACCGTTAGCGGATACGGTTAGATATCTAGCTTGCGGTTTAGGTTTGTTAGAGACGAAGGTAAACGTACATCTGTAGGCCAAGATATCTTTCATTCACCGCGTATGTCAAATAAGTTAGATCTCGTCTTTTGTTAGTCTAGTCTTAGTCTAGATACATTGGTTAGGAGATAGGCTACTCAAGACCGGTAAGTAAACATGGAGCCCGGAGCTGCAATGTCACCCCAAACAGCGTCAGATCACACATTTTACCCCTGGTCACGATGTTACAGGATCTCCATTGGGCCCGCTTTCGTTTATACCTAGGTAGTATTTTTCCTGCTAGTTAGCTGTCGTCCGGGGGATGACACAGGGCACGAGAAAACTTGCATCTCACTCTCGTTTTTCATGCCCTCCCTCTCACTCTCTCACACACACTCTCTCTCTAATGGTATCCCAGAGGGCAGGTAGGTAGGTAGGTATGTAGTAGTTTTGTACATCACTTGCTATCCCGAGCTCGTGATTGATTGAGTGGTGTGTATATATATGCTCTGCCTAAATAAATCACTATCACGATAGTGATAATCTTCAAGGAAACAAGAAAAAAACCAGGAAAAGAGGTCGGTCATTTCATCATCGTCATCGCATATACCGTCATCCTTGCTCGGATTTCATCACTTTTCCAAACATCCCAACTGCCGCCGGGGGGCCTTACGGTGAGGGGGTCTTTGCCCATATAGCGTGCATAATGTATACTAGCTAGGTATGCCGTAGGTCTCTAGGGTTATGATTATGGGGAGGCAGGTGGGCAAGCAGATACTGTAGAGCGGCTGTTACATCCACGGCTTGCAGCTTGCAGGTTGGGGGGTTGCGATCGTGCGTGCGTACTTAGTTGGGATTGAAAATGGGGAAAGCTGTTTTAAAAGTCCAGTCCGCACTAATCAGGAAGAAAGCCTTACTGTGTAAGTGCTAGGGATACCGTGCAAGACCACTGTCTGCCGAGACCCCTCAGGGACACCCTGCCATGTTTCGACAACGGAAAAAAGGAAGAACAATAAAAATGAGAATGGTGAGACAAACACACACACGCACACACACACACACACACAGAGAGAGAGAGAGGGAGGAGAAACAGAGTGGGGACTCTAGAAAGTGAAGGTTAAGGCAGGTCCCCGCGGGTCGGTTCACTGCGACCAACACTGCGACCAAAGCTGCAGCCGACACGCGGCCATCACCGAGGTGGCACTTCATCTGTTTCCCACCCGCCTCTGATCTTGTGACTTACTGGTGGCTGACAGCTATGTGAATAGAGGACTCGAGATGGGCAGGCGTGCGTGCGGGCGTGCGGGCAGGGTTACAGGCACTTTATGCGTTGCTTTTTAGACCATTGCATCTCGGAAACGTCAACCGACCCGTTTTACACACAACGCGGATCGCTCGTCCTGGTCGTACCGACCGTTTCTGCATCTGACAGCTCAGCTAACCCTTAAGCTACTGTAGCTCCAAGGTTCTACCGGCCTAACCAAACCCTAATGGTTCTGCTAGACCAAGGTTAGGTTTGGTACTAGATAACGGGGTTACTTAGTCGCTTGACTTGATTGAGGAAGGGGTCCGATGCGTGACATTCTGCGATCGATCTGCAGCAGCGCACTTACCCCTCCGGCTTTAGACGCTTACAGTGGCGCTTCGCTCTAATGTAGGCACAGAAGTTAGTCCCTGACAGCAACACAGTAGGATACCTGCCAGAGAGACATTGGCTGATTGTTAGTGATATTAACACCAGGACTATATATCCACCTTACATGCCTCTACAAGGCAGACCACTAACTTAGTTGGCTAGGTTTTGCTTGAATTTGATAGCTATTTGCTGCTGATCACGAGAAAACTCAAACTTCACATGCCTTCAGGTGTGAAAACGCCACGCTACATAGCTGAGTCACTACCTTTCCCCACCGCCCCGATCTCCAGAAATCGTACTGAGAACCTGGATATACCTACTGACTATGGCAAGTCCGTGGTTTGCCAAATTAGTCTCAAAGCAGATGCATCACGATCTGTCTCAATGGCATGGCATGGCCACAGACGGGTCACGGCAGACGAAGACAGGCAGGGCAGGCGAGAAACCGGTTAGGCCATGTCGAGGGGAGACGCGAAATGCAGGTTATCGTCGGGGGGTAGCATCCCCAAGCAGGCTAGACAGAGGCGATCAGCGGTCTGTAACCTGCGACCGCCTCTCCACGATCATGCCAGATATCCGCAATCGTTTGTCGAAGCGGCTTTGAGGCTCAAAATCCATTGGAACCTCATCTCCTTAAAGAGCGTGTCATACTTCATGCATATCTACATTGACAAAATACCCCAATCTAGAACCCATATTATCGGGGGCTTTTTTGCCTTGTGACGATGACGAGGCCCAGAGTGGAAGTAACAGAGCTAGAATTACTGTATCGACCTTTCTCGACTACAGGCTCTACCTAACATATGGGCTGCACATGGCTAAGGTAGGCCTAGGTAGGTTAGAGTGCATCGCTATCAGTGGCTTTTTGTGATGAGCATCGTCCCTTCCAACGTCCGAAATGGGCCCTCGCTTGCCGGGATAAGTTAATCGTCACAAGCAAAATCATACATGTGGCTGGCGCACAGACCCCTTTGGAAAGAACCAGGTTGCCTGATTTTAGCTGTTTTCGTCTCCCGGACCGGTCTTGGCCACCTGTTCGGATCCGAGATCTGGCCTTTTTCGTTATAGTAATCTTGCAGGTAGGTACCCAAATCCTTACATATTTTGTTACTTACTACTACTACCATATATAGTAGACATCCAAGGTCCGATGAGGGTCGAGATAGTCTACCGTAATGGTAGCAAATCTGGAGCACGATCTGTGTCGCTTACCCGTTCGGTACATACAAAACATATCTGGTACCTACTGGACTTCCTGGACCTACTGTAGAGGTAAGTACTGCTGTATGTATCTTGCTAGACCAGGCTATCCTAGTGATGACAACCTAGCCAATCGGGGATTTAATGACCGTTACACTGTACTGTAAATGGCCGAGCTACATCTGTACTCCACGCTAAGAATCATCTGGGATAGCCTGATTGATTTGATTAGTCTATTAAGGGCCTTGGGGCCTTCACTTAGGCAAGGGCTTGGGGGGGTTTTGCTGGGGATGGATCGGCTGGGCGACTCGTGGATTCTTTCTTAGAGCTGCCGATTTACGACATATAACGATAGAGAGTGGGTGACTAATCTCAAAGACGACGATACGATTGAAGAAGGAAGGAAACTCCTACGCTCTTACCTTCATCGGCATTGATACTACCAAGCATTGACGGAAGGAAGCCTGTGACACGTCAAATCGACAACAGGCGAGCAAACAGGCGAGCCAAAAATATTCGATTATGTTCGCTGAAGGGAATACGATCACAAGGCTTCCCCTGTCGTGTAGATCTTGCGGTGTGATACGCTGCGCTGCCGCGTTGTAACCCTTCGGGGCCCCAGCTCGTAAACTGGGACGGGGCATCCTATCCTTAGCTTTTTGGGAGAGCAAAAAACCCTTCATATGAGCTTTGTTGACGAAAAATGACACTTGAACTCTTAGATAAGCTGCTCGTCGAGATATCTATATTTCAGTCACGATGGGCAAAGAGGCGCTATAGCAAGTCTTGATGGCTACGGAGAAAGACGTTAAGGCTTCTCTACTTTGCTACGATGGAGGGGAAGCTTCATCAGATGGCTAGGAAATTTCTGGATTTGGGCTTAACTCTAGGGAGGGGAAGAGTAACATGAGAGATGTGACCCGGGTCATCTGTGGCTTGGTCTCACATCTCTCTCACGCTTCTCCCGCCTGTACTCCGTAGTTGGGCGTGTTAGACAGGCTACGAAGCGCAAGCGAGGACAAGGCCTGGCCATATCGCAACATCGGTCTACCTACAAATCAGGACGAAAGACGAGCGCGAGTGCAGCACCGTGCGTTGGTAATGTCAGCGCGCACACACGCAGCATGCTCATCGTCGGCGGGTATGGCGTTTGGCGGAGAGATGAGATGAGGGGGGTTTAATAGGACTCATTATGAACCAGCGTCTGGACCCTGTCAGTGGTCACAGCCCCTACCTATATCGTTGAAGTATTAATAGAATAGGCACACACATATACACACACGCAGCCGGGGGAGAACCGCGAAAAGAGCGCGAGACGCAAGACAGACAAGGCAGATGCCGGATACGCCCCAATATCTTGGTCGATATGACGGGCCCTCTTTTTTTTCGTCTGCGCGACCCTGCCGAGTTATCCTACGCGTCCCGGCTCTACAGGGGCTGAGTGGATTGAATAGTTGGCCCGACTTCGAGGCTCCTCGCGATTGGGATGGGGAGGAAGAGACGCAAATCATGTATGTACGTACCCAAATGTATGTCATCCATCCTCCGTCGCTACCATTTCATTCGTTTGACCCCTACAGATTCACTGGGACAGCCACGGGACCATTATGCGAGGGGTCTGGCGGTGAGGAGGAGAAACGAGGAGAAACGAGACTCAGTCTCTCTCTGCGGTTTTAGCGGGTTTCTTTCTTCCCTAATTTCTAAGCGCGGGACATTTCGAGGCGAATCCTTCCAATATGGCCTAGACGGCATACGGCTTCTCGTCCTGCACCCTGGCTTCACTTGCCGGCAGATCATAGCAATGCCAGTTAAGGTAGGTAATCCCCTTTTTTCTTTCCAGGGTTACGATCCGAAGAAACCGCCGCGGGAGATATGAGGAGAAACAAAACAAAACAAAACAAAACAAAACAACAGGCATTGGTTTCAAACTCTTCATGACTAGATCACCTGGCTGGACTTCATAGGCTATCAGTGATTTAAAAAACGGGCAATAACACCGCGCATGAATGATACGTGGATATCGGGGGAAAACCAACTTTCCTGTAGATTAGCTATCTGGCCTATAAGGATAGCGTATCCGGACACTCCCCCTGGTCACTAATACCTAGCATAACGGAGGGTGGTGTTTTGCCTACGTAGTTCAAGATATGGATGGCGCAGATCTGTTGGTTGATGGCTTATGGGACACGGCTCAGATTCGGGGCCTTTTGTAAAAGGGTCCCATATATGTCAGCTACGGGAGGGCATAGATCCCATAGGATCGATCGAGTTGCGTTGGCAGCGAGACAAAAACAGAGCATGACAGGACAGGACTCGGCCTATCACCAAATAATGGCTGGTGCCTGTATCCCAGCTTTTTTTATTTGTGATCCGTATATACGTAGCACAGACAGTCTACGTGCGTCGAAGTTATAGGACGGCAGCACCGATCCTTTCCTTGTGGTTTAGTGCTGCTCGTACAAGAAAACATATAGTCGACAAGGAACCGGGGTGTTAAGTGATGAATACGTATAGGGGCGGGACTAAGATAATACGGTGCCTGACTACCTAAGTACAATAATATTATAACTGGGTGTTTTAAACCTACCTAAAGTCTCACCCACGATCTACGAAGCCCGAGCTTAGCTGTATAACACTAGTTTTTTTAAGATTTTAGGGTAGGTCCCGCCTGAGTTTGTGATGGTTGCGACGTGCTTGTTGATTGCTGGACAGATACATTTACCTACACGTCACTCCTATCTTGTGCGTGCCCCTATTCCGTTGTGTTGAGCCTTACTATGGGCATTTACGTAGCAAGGGATAATTAGAACAAATAACATCATAGCGTGGATATCTTAGCAAGACTGTATCAATATGATAGTAACTAAGTGATTATATAGCGAAGAAGAATGTACTAGAGGCATGTCTTAAGCACATGTAAGGAGCTAAATGCACGATAGGAAATCGCAGAATAGAAATGCTATATTATTACATCATTCATCACTTATAAGCTCCTAGGTTAGCCTATATACACTATTCTGGTCGGCGAACACACACACACATCGGCGACTACATATATACATATAATATGAGCATTAAAATGATACATTATACTGGTTGCTTGCTCACTATATATACTGGTTTTCGACTCCTTCGGACATGAAAAAGATTAAGTCGAAGACATATATATGAAGAGGCTGCCCAACTAGAACCTGTCCGGTTTGATTTCATGTCGGCCGTTAGGTGACTACTTCTTATATACCTAGTTTAAACCGATCGATGGTATAAGAGCTAGGCAATAGGCAATAGACTGTGGTCAGGAGCTCTTTCTTCTTCGTCTTCGTCTTCGTTTTGGTCTGTTTCAAGATCCTCTCCTCTTGAAAAAATTAACGAGAGGAAGAAGCCTAAGCCTACATATACCTCTGCGCATTGTCTATTTCATTTTATATTGCTTGCGTTCCTTGATCATATTTTTCTCTTGTTCTTCTCCCCCTCTCTTCCCTTCCCAGCGTCGTAAGATGCGGTGGGTTTGTAGAGAATTCTTCGAAGCCATACCAATGCATACAAGCCCTGGGACCGATTATGTATGTTTGTATGTATGTATGTATGTATACTGACGATTGACGTTTTCAGCAACGAGACATAATATTCTCTACCTAAGGTTAGCTTAACTCATGTCAGCCTAGCAGCCTGGCGCAAAGCTCCTCTCTCGTGAGCTCAACCCGCGCTTTCACGAGCTTAATCAACTTCTCGTGCGTCGGTAGTCGGGGCCCTTTATCGAGAACTCTGGCCGTGTCCACGAGCCAGCCGTTCATGTCATCGATCTCGGTCTCCTTTCCCGCGCGCATGTCCTGCGCCATGGAACTCGTGTTCTCCGCGACCTTCTCCCCGACACCCAGGACCATTTTTCTCAGTCGTGGGAAGGAGAAACGATCAAGGAGCTGTTCGCGGATGGCCTGCAGAGATTCCCCGGTGGACGCTGGAGAACCCTCCGAGACAGCTGCGCCCCCTGAAAGTAGGATGTCATCGCTCTTCGAATCGGCAACTAGCGCGCTGAGAGCAGCGCTCGCTTCGCGCAGCAGGCTGTCAATGACGGCCGGTAGCTTGTCATTGCGAGAAGTGAAGATCTCGCCGTTTTTGCACCGCAGGACAGCGGTTAGAGGGTTAATGACGGCATTGACGACGAGCTTTTCCAGCTGGGCTATCCAGAGCTCCTTCTTGGATACGCGGCGTGCGTCCAGGTCGGGTGCGTTGGCGATCTGTTGCATCAGGTAATTGCCCATCGCCATATCGTCCCTTTCCTCACCGCCCACCCCCTCACCCCGCGCCGCCGGTATCATCACGGGACCGACCAGCGCCGTCGCAGGCGCTGCGTGAACGCTCTTAAACGGGCCTTGAGAATACACGCCGTGCGTGGTCACGCACACGATCCAATTCGGACTTTCCCCCTCCTCTGGGAACCTCGTCCGTACGTAGGCCTCGCCGAGAGGCGGCCACAGCTTACACATGCCGTTCTGCGTGAACGCGACTGTGGATTCGGCGTCGAGATATCTGCGCAGTCGATCGACTTGCGGCATTGCGTCCGACGCCTTTGTCGCGATGATGATGTTGTTGATTTTTCGCCCACCGGCCACTTCTACCTCCATTTCCACTTCTCCTTGCACTTCATCGCTACTGTTGCTGCTCAGCGGTGGTGGCTTCTTCTCCGTCCACCACTCGATGTCGAAGTCAGCGCTCCTGTGCACTTGGCCGTGGCGCGTGAGCTCGATCCCGGGCTCCGCGGCCCAGTGCTCGAGTAATTCCTTCCGATGCACTACCAGCGTGATGGGTGGGGGGTTGGCGAGTTTGGAGAGACATGTGGCGTATAAGCGGCCCATGTTACCGACGCCGAGGATATATATTCTGCGACGCCGCGCATTATCATCGGCATCATCATTATTTTCAGCTTTTTTGCTGATAACATCTCTGACCCCCGCCCCGGCCCCGGTACCATTTAATGATGATGAGAGGGTTAGGTCTTTCAAAGTCCATGCGTATAGCCTCGGAGGTTCGGCGTCGTCGTCTTCCATGACTTGTCGCAGCCATTGGGCTGGTATCTGTTGTTGCTGCGAACTCCCGCCCTGCATTTGCATTCTCGCTGATGAGTGAAAGCCTGCAAGTAGCGATGTGGAAGAAAAGCTAAGCCGTAGCCCCGTGATATTCCTCCGTAGAGTACAAGTGGCTGTCGTTGATAGGAGCAGCATGGTAGGCAGACTAGCAAGTAATGACGCGACTAGACTAGGTAGACTCGTCTCATTTTAGAGAGAGCTCATGAGCTGCCCATCCGTACCCAACTCAGTGAGCACGACACACACTTGATTTGGCGTGTCGATATATGTGCTCCCTCAATTTCGCTGCGGGTTTTTTTTTTTTTTTTTTTTTTTTTTATGGGCGCGTGCTTTTGATGAGCTGTAGAAGAAGTGAAGTAAGTCATAACCAGCCACCAAATGCACAAGCTGCCCTTAAGCGGTAGAACCTCGGGCGCTTACCCTGGAGTTTATGGTATGCTCCTGAGACTTTTCGTCGCTGAGGACAAACAGACATGATTAAACTTAGCGTTGTTCATGCCATGTTCATGCCATACATGTGAGCATTTTCGTAAAAATAAAAAAAAAATACTCTTTCAGTTTATTTATTCGATAAGAATGAGAGAGATGTGTTCGAGGTGCTTCCGCAGAACATCCGCACTCTAATTGGCATCTAGAACTTAGCCGTCTTACATTAACATCTAAGTCGAAAGAATCGTCGCAATGTCTTGAAGACTTCACTGGCGCTTATTATCTGCTTGTTATCTTCTCAGCCTGCCTAGTTCTTTAGGAATACATGTCTATGTAAGAGCAACATATTAAATATAGCACATAATTTAATGAGCATGCGAATTCCCCTCAGTCGTCTCAATATCGGTCTTCAAGCTCATGAACCATACGCTCTTCACACCAAACAACACTTTTCTCAACCTGTACAGCTTCAAAGGCGTACTGTCTATCGCCTACCTCGTCTACAAACAAGACTCGAAAGAGCCGCGTACCCACGCCATCCTGCATTATCTCCTACTAGATATCACTATCAGTAAAGTTTAAACAGATGAACCCACGCTTCGGAAACAAATAACTCCGCTGCAGAACAATATATCAAGCCAATCCTTCATTTTCCATTATAGGTCAAAGAGTCGAGAAGATCTGTTTGGGGGAGACAGGGAGATACCGGGGGGAAGGGGGGAGGGTTGTTTATCTTTTACTCTTTTTACCCGCGGAGTCCCCCAATCTTTCTTCATCCGTTCGTTTTCATATTTTACCGGCTCAAAGCAAAAAAAATAAAGTGGCAAAGGGTCCAAGGGATGGGGAGGAAAAACCTAGGAACAGGAAATAAGAAAGAAAGGTGTTCCCGTCCCGCACCAAATGGCAGATAGATTAACGGTTACCAGTTCCAGATAGCCATACGTAGTATCTATATTCTCCACAAACCACCACCAATGTCGAGAACGTCGGGAAAGCAGGGTGCACGCCTTGGGGTCGAGGAGGACATGGATTTAGATTGCTTTTTTGATATGGGGGAAGAAAAGGGGGGTTATTGATACTCTCTCTCTCTCTCTCTCTCGGTACAAAAAGAATACTCTCGCTCAGTGTCCTCCTGCCTTATCTCGCCTTACGCTGTCTATCAACGTGGAAGAGGGCGATCGATCGACAATATAAATCAAACCCCGACCCGGATAAACCGCGAGCGTAGAGCAAGGTTGAAAAGAGAAAGGAACACACACCCTGCAACTTAAATCAAAGCTCAACATTACGATGCTTTCGACACTTCTTCCCCTCGCGGCCTTGGCAGCCCTCGCCCAGGGCCACGGTTACATCTCGTCGCCAGCGATGCGCATGCCAGGCAACGCGACGACAGCAGCCTGCGGCAAGTCCGTGGTAGCCGACATCGTGCGGGACAAGACATCTCACGTCGAGGGGCTGCCCGAGCTCGCCGCAAAGGACAGCGGGTACCACGCGTCCCAGTGCAATCTCTGGCTTTGCCGGGGCGTGCAGTTCGCCGACAACGCCGCCAACGTGCAGGCCTACAAGCCGGGGCAGACCGTCAACATCAAGATCGCCTTGACGATCCCGCACGCCGGCAGCGCCAACGTCTCCGTCATCGACACCAAGACCAATGCTATTGTCGGCACACCCCTTTTGAGCTGGCCCGCCGGTTACGCGGACGAGAAGCAGTTCTACGGCAAGACTCTCCCTGCCAACCAGACCGACTTCAATGTCACTATCCCCACGACGCTCGAGAACAAGTGTGCCAAGGCTGGCGATTGCGTAAGTCTCTCCGAGTACCTAGGATTGTACCTGGTGCCATAAATGTGTAAATGCGAGCCACGAACTAACGGTACGGTCTGCGTAGGTGATTCAGTGGTGGTGGTACGGAACAGGGGCGAGGCAGACTTATGAGTCCTGCGTCGACTTCACGGTCGCTGCCGCTTGAGTAAACCCCGTGAGTGGTGGAAGAAGTTAGGGGTGGGCAACTAGGTATTATCTGAGTGTAAAAACAATATCAGTAGTCTCATAGTCGCTGTGTGGTAGACGATGAATAAGGGACACCTCTTGAATATCTGCATCTACACTTGTTTCAACGGGTGCTTTTAAGTAGTACTAAACATTGATGGAAAGCAACAAAAAGCAACTATACACGTGCAAGTATTCCCTACATCATTTGTCGTCCCTGATATACCTCCAACCCGGGTCCGCATTCCACATATAAGGTAGGACTGTATACATGTTGTCTAAAGAACCCCACGTATGTCGACTATGTCTCGGGATATCCCAAACAAAACGGCCCCAAGCGTCCGTCATTATACAATATATCTACCAGTGCGCCGTATCATTTAGTAAGGAGGGTTAGGTCCAATGGGAGGGTAGTTTTCAGACATCTGAGGTGGCGGAGGTCCCATGGGGGCAGGTCGGCCATCGCCGAAGTGCTTCTTGCGCAGAGCCGCAAGTCGCTTCTTCTTTGTGACCGTGTTGATATATGTGCCGATCACGAAAGCGACGAAGTTGAAGAATGGCATCCAAGCGAACTCGGGCAAGAATTGTTGGGCGAATGCGAGGCAAATGGGCGATGTGACCCAAGAGACCTTCATGACCTTCATGAACCCTACTCGCACGGTAGCGCGAACTTGATGGTATGTTCGGGCGCCGGCGATGAGAGCCATAGCAACGAGGTATACAGAGTTCTGAATTGGTGCAATCTACGAAAAAAAAAATACTCGCGTTAGTGTCTGAATATGAAAATGAAAAGCCTCCGTTGATGTTTAGGACTCACCACTAAGTTGCTGACGAGAATCTGAAGAATCTTGGCACGCAGGCTTGTACGGCCCTTGAAGGCCTTTTGCAGCAACCAGATCAGGAAGTGGCCTAGCGGTGCGCTGACGAGGGCACCGTAAGCGGCCATCTTGGGTACTCGGGAGGTGAAGTAGTTGCCATGCTTGTTACGATCTTTGGCGAGCCAGGAAGCGAGGAACTCTTGAAGACCGGCGAGAGTACCAGATGTGAGCATCTTTGTGCGCAAGGGGTTCTTCTCGAGCTCATTGATATACGCCTACATGGCCGAGGTCAGTTCCATGCTGGTCAACCCTTAGAATAGGGCTCGAGGGCCTGGGAAGAGGTCTGTAGGAAAACATACCATCAAGTATCCCTTAGTGCCGGCATTCTTCTTTCCACCCGTGATGGCGGTGCCGATGGCCTCGGCGATGGGATGCTTTCCACTGGTTCCTGGTAGAGGGCCATCGCGAGGGGCGGCACCGGCGGCACCGCCGACGGCTTCGCTCACCTTCTGGACCGTGTCCCTCTCAACCTTGATCGACATAGTCCCGAATAATAATCAATTGCAGGGGATATCCGGTATATAAGCTAAGCCAGGCCAGTATCAGCAGGGTTCGCAAGGAAGTCGAGTTTTAAAAAAAGTTGTGGGCGATCGTGGAGAGGCTGTTGTGCTGGACCAATGGGTTTGTTTACATTCGGCTTTGGTGAGCCTCGGCAGAAACGGCCCAGAGTTTTGGCGACAACAGCACAGGGGCGCCCCCAGGAAGGGTGTAAATTGTGAATGTGTGCTTACGGTCGCGCGATGCAAGAGTTGTCGCCGTTAGATCTGGCGGGGTTCGAGGATCATCGGTAGTGCTATCGTCGTCTTCGTCGTCGTCGTTGGGGAGGGATTGGGCAGGCGGTGGGTAGAAAAGGGAGGTTGGTTGGTTTGGTTGGTGAGAAATGAGGTTGGAGGGCGCGTTGGCGCCAGCTATCCCCTTCGTAGCCATCCCTCTGGTTGTTGCGCGACGTGGATATAGTGGGTCTAGAATGTTTTGGACCAATCTGTTGATCCCGTTGCTACATAACAACGCTAGTCCTACTGTAAGGTACATTGGGGTGGTAACTGCCCAGAGCTGCCCACCCCCAGTTATCAGCTTCGAGACCCTCAGTTTCAAATTGTTCGGGGTTTACGAGACGACATGCAATTGGCTTTTAGCTTCCAATCAATTGAGCTTGCTCAGCGCATATGGGTCGCGAAAATACAGCCAGGTCTTTATTAGTTGCTCTTGCCCGCATTCCATAGTAACTGTATGTGGTGGTATGAAGTGAGCTCGAATTGGAAGTGACCCTAGATGGTAGGTAAACAAAGACTGAGCTGGTCTCGTTTACCTTCGGGCCTTGGGAGGCGCTCTAAGTATTCACACAGCAGGTCTACTTAAATGATACACAGATCTTGGTAAGAATGCATCTGTAGATGGTAAGCGTATACTACGTATTGCTAAATAGTACTTTTGTCATGTACCTCAGCCCTGCAGAACCGGACCGTTGGCAGTCACCAAAACGAACTTTAATGCTACCAGTACCTACATCAGCGTACCTAGGTGTATTAGGTACACTATTATCACTCTGCATGTTTAGAATGGGATACATTCATACACCATTCAGATGTGAGTTAGTGACAACATAATACCTAGCAGTGTCGGAACTAGAATAAATATCTCAAATAATTTGTCGATCAACGTTCTACTGATTAAGCCCTCTCAGGTAACTACCTCGAGGTAGTAGATGTCACTTGTTTACTACATGGGCGCATCGGTGCGGCAACGAGCTCTACCATATATATACCAAAAAGTACGAGAGCCGGTTTCCAAGTCGAGTCGCGCAGGATATGATACTGCACATTGCCCACCAAGCAATGGATTCGCAGCAGATTCGCCGGCAGCCCGCTACAGCGAGCTCGCCCTCGTCTCTACCGCTCTCTAGCTATTCCACCTACCGGCCACAGACTTTCCAGCCAACATGCACACATCTCACCATGACGCGCATGTTTGATTCCAACTTTGTTTGCGCGCTGTGTCGTCGAACTGGTCAATAGGGTTGGCTTTATCGATGCACACAGGATCGGGAACATTTGATAGCGGATGCGCTCGAGAAAGACCATCCAGTAAAGCCCACCGTCTCCCGCGCTATAACCCCCCGTAAGACAACTGACATTTTACTCTGCCGGCAGGTAAGCTTCGACCTTCTCGGAACCGTGCTTAGCGGCGAAGTTTGTCCAGGTCCCCGAAGCGCTGAGAGGAGAGCCCACAAGCTTAGCTTTATGGAAGAAATTACCAATGAGCAGATGAAAGAGTATACGCCTGGCCAGCTATTGACCATACTACGGCAAAGAGAGCATGTTAGTACATGGCTGTCTGAAAAATATCGCGTACATTGGGCTAACTGAAGTAGTTATTGGACGTTCTTGTGGAGGAGCATCAAGTTTCTCTGGATGCTGAGCAGCTATACTACCTCCCGTCCGGGACTTACGACGGACGCCCGTTGAGGCCACCTCCGGGATTGGGTTATCCGCAACAAAGAAAACCCTGGGTACCGCAGAATATCGACGAATGCCAAGCCAAATATTGTCACTATTGCCGGCCTTCTTGCGAACCACGTTCATACTTAAGCTTGAACAGGATTGCTAATGGTGACATCCCTCCGTCGGCAGCCACCGGCTTTGGCTTTCATAGACTTAGAACTCGGCCGGTTATCGACGTAAATATTGTGAGAGACATCGGACTGAGAGCGGTTCCTTGGGTAAGGCGTATGCGACAAGTGGCTTTTATGCGATATACTGACTCCGTTCCAGCCTCGAGCCCAGTCGCACGCCTTCCCTTCGTCGCCATCTTCGGAGTCAACATGGAGCTTGTCGGATATTATCGAAGGAGAGGTCATTGAACCACTATATGCAGATTCGGAACCGGTTCTGGAATCGGGGGGTGGTTCTACCATTGACAGTACTATCTCCAGATCTTCAGGGGCTCATGCCTTTGGGAACTCTCGACCAGCCGAGTCTCCCCCGTCTACACCGGCTACCTGGGCTGGTGTTATTTATCGCATGGATGGTACGACAACGTTTCAGCAGCAGCCATTCGTATGCGATGGTAGGAGGTGAGCTTCTCTCCATCCACTTATGTGCCGAACGAGTGACTGACTGTTATGTACTTAGTCCGGACTCCCTAAAGACAAACAACCAAGTCCGTCGCCGGGTTATGGACTCTATTGCCGGCCTCATGGATCAAGACGTTGACGACGAAGTACTGGAAGAATTCCTGCCAATTTGTTCACCCGTATCGCCTGACCAATCGGGGCTACTTAGGGCTAGCTTGCAACCGATTGTGGATGGTCACCCCGAATGTCCCACACCCATGATGACGGAGGAGTTGGAAGAAGGCCGTTTTCACGAAGAGCCTCTGGATGTTGCCGGCGGTGTTGCAGTACTGGAAGAGAGCGTTCAACTAGGGGTCCCTGATGTTGTCACGCAAATGTAGCCCTGGGGAAAAAGAGTTTCCAGATCCATTTTGTGTAGGGGATGGATACTCACTACCAATGAGCTAAGGCTAGTTGGATGCTAACCGGCAATGCTGGATATGTATGAAATGCCTGATGTCGTTTGAGTAAAGACGACTAGCTGCACCTTGGCAAGATGTTGTACCTAGTAGTACATGATGAGAAAAGCGACGCGTTAATAAGAAAAGTCGTATGATTGCCTGGTGTTGTTCTTGAGGTACGAGGGGCTTATATCCGAGCACCGTGGTTGGCCGATTCATGGGCGGAGCCTGTTGTACCTGAATAATAGTGTCGAGTCGAGTCCGATAGGACCCGGGCCTATTCCCAAATCGGCATTGACATCATCCCACCCGCGCGAAATAATTGGCCGTTTTGCTTAGAAACACAAAAACACAAAACTCGATTCTCAATAGGGCTCTATATAGCTTATTCGTGAGGATTCATTTAGCCGTCAACAATGCCTCCCATGCCGTGCGCTAACGCTCCATCGGCCGCGAAATTCTTCGTGCAGCTCTGCACGCGTCGTAGTAACGCTTCTTCTCTCCCGACAATATCCGGTTCGAGTTCTATCCTTGATGTCCTGCTCCCGCCACGGACACAGGCGCGAGCGCTTTCGCTCTCTCTCGGCGCGGCAGCTCGGAACAACAATAATAATACTTCGAGAACGATAATCACGTCGTCGACAACAACGAGCCGATTCGGTGTCAATACGAACGTAGGTGTAGGAGTGCGACGCCATGCTGGCGAGTCTATGTCTATGAGGACGTTCAGCACGTCTCAACCGCTGGCTAGGACGGTCGCCATCCATAACCCGCAAACAGATGAAGAGGGGAATGAGATGATGTTGGAGATCACGCCACGCGCAGCGAATGTATGTGTTCCGTTTTTTATTTCACGGGCGGCTTGAGGTGCCGTAGACTATGTCTTTGCTAGAGAGACTAGACTGGACTGAACCCTCGGTATTTGGCTACGAGAACAAAGGCTAATAATCCATTGTCGACAAACACAGCGCCTCTCGCAGATCATGACCAAAGACAAGAACCCGTACCTAGCGCTACGCATCCAAGTAGAATCGGGTGGGTGTCACGGGTTCCAGTATATAATGTCACTTACGACGCTTCCCCAAAAATTCTCATCATCCTCCTCTCCAACCCCACCGCTCGAACCGGAACAAGTAGCCGAGGACGTGGCGCCATCGACAACAACACTAAGCAAGCCGTCCTTTCCATTGCTGGGTGAAGACGACACGATTTTTGCGTTCGCCCCGGACTCCAGCGATAACCCAAGCCCACCATCTTTCGAGAGCCCCAAGATTGTCCTCGACCTGCCGAGTCTTGAGCTCCTGAAGGGCAGCAAGGTCGACTACACGATGGAGTTGATCGGCAGCCAGTTCAAGATTATCGATAACCCGCTAGCAACCAGCAGCTGTGGGTGCGGCACGAGCTTCGACATTAAGGTGTAGATTTTAAGTCGCAATATAAGAAAGAAAGCCGAGCATGATAGAACTAGAGTTTACCCCATTCTTCTCTCTCGCCCTTCCGTGCGTGTCCTCACTTATTATGAACCACAATAGACGGCCTGATATCACATAGACTGGCATTGGGAGCACGACTTAGTTTATATCAAACTAGGAGGACCCTGCATTCTGTGTCTTACGCTTTTCCAGGACTTGTATCATTAATGACATAAACACCTTATGCTGCGTATTTTGGGGGTTCGGTACTAGGCATTGGGACTATGAGTTTGCATTGGGTAGCGAAGCATTAGTTATTTGACAACTTATTTAGCCAACAAGGTCCTTCCCCGGGCAAATAAAGCAATCATGGATAAGTAGCATTACCTATACATATATTACGCGTACCTGAAGTGGCCAGGCTTGGTTCAATGTAGAGAGATACCCTTCGCTCCTGTCAACTGCATGCACAGCAGTATCTGTACATACATCCTCATGTTGTGTTAATGGCTACTTAGTCAGATTGCATTAGACACCGTCCTACTGGGCAACCTAGCTTTGGGTACTATGGTGAAAGAACAGCCTCTAAGGCGACTGGTAATACGATACAGTTTACGATTCATGAAAGCAAAAAACTCGGTGAAATGATCATGGTATTGTTCCGGCTAGGCATACGAGTGTCTCAGTGAAGCACAAATATGAGGCATGGGGACTGAGAGGTCGTAATCATCACAAATCTCAATTCATTGATAGCTTCCGAACCCTTTTATAACGCCGCCAACCATGCTGAAGCAATGCCCGCCATATCTGAACCATAAAACCACAAGCAAATCAAACCCTTTAGTTCATCTGTCGGATCAGATTGTTGATCTTGTCCTCCCGGTTGCCTAGGTCACCACCCTCAATGAAGTGCTTGAATTTTCTGGGGCGGAAGCCACCGTTGGGGTTGCTAAGCTTGAAGGGCCACAGGAAGTTGGAGGCCTGCTTGAAGTTGGGGCCGACGGTGTAGATCTCGTGGACGAGATCTTCCATGCAGATGATGCCGTACTTGCCGAGGTTCTCCTCGATGATGGCGTTGTCAGTCAGGGGAATGCGCTGCTTGTTGACCTTGCCGTAACCGCGCTTGTAGATGAGCTCCTTGATGCTCTTGAGGTTGGGATAGCCGTAAGCAACCCAGGGCTCGACGATCTTGATCATCTCAGCGGTAGCCTTGGTGACACGGACGAAGACACCGTTGTTGATCTGGAGGAGACGGAGGAGCTGGAGGATCTTGCGGGGCTTGGGGGCGATCTTGTTGATACCCTTGATGCGGATGAGGAAGATCAACTTCTCCTCAGCAGGGATGTGGAAGCTGCCCTCCTGCTTGGCAATGCGGTTGAGGCGGACCTTCTCACGCTCAGCATCACGGTACTCGGTGACGTACTTCTCAGCACGCTTGAAGATGACGGCACGCTTCTCCTTGTTGGCCTGGTGAAGAGTGTTAATCCATGATTGTACTTAACATCATGCAAGAGTTGAAATGCAATCCTCCTCGTTAAATCAGACCCGAAAGATGGTTAATTTTGCAACAGCATTGACTTTGTCTAGTCGCAAAAGGTTTTTATACATCATACAACTTCCCCATACTCCGTAATAGAGATGATTTCACATACCTTCTTCTTCTCGGCAGTCTCAGCAGCCTTCTCAGCGCGAGCCTTCTCCTGGCTCTTGCGCTTCTTCAGGAGGGTCTCAGGGACCAGGACGTGCTCCTGGGTGGGGACGGTACTGTATATTCATTCAGATTAGTGCGTAGTCCACAACATACATGGCAACATGTACGTGAGAGCGCCGGTTGGAGAATTGCCGAATGCAGTGCGACATTCTCAGCGATGGCTGACTCGAGGAATAAATTTAATCGGTGAGATGCCTTCGGATTATGCTTCACCTACACGTCGCAAGACGCGAAAAGTAAGCCGGCCTTAGGCACTTCCCTCATCCGACAACGCCTTGGAACAAAAGCCAAGATAGAATGCTCACAGTACAATTGGTACGCAAGTCTAGGTAGTACCTAGCATATTGCAAGACCTAATGCATGTGGCAGCTGTATTTAAGAGAGAAGGGCAGAGCCTTCATCTCCAACGCCCCGAGCAACATCTCTCAGTCTACAAGCTATTTTTCAAGCTTGGAGGAAAGAGGGGGATGCTTCAGGAAAGATCGAGCTGGTGTGCGAGACTTCTCATACCATATTTCAGGCATAATGAGAAGTGAAGCCATCCAGCCGAGAGGACCACGACAATCCGCAACAATCCAGAAACCAGGTAGATGATAATTGAATCTACACCATCTCGAAGAAGATACTCAGGGGAGGGAAGCATACGTAGAGGCAACCATTTTGTCGGATGGGCGTGGCCGTGATCGTGGTTGTCGGCTCGGAATTGGGCGATGATGGTTGTTGAAAGGAAGAGAGAAATGTCAAGTCTCGAACAAATGTACGCAAATTAAGAGAGGTCCAGGGTTTTGCACGCTAAGGAAAATGTGTGATTGTGGGTCCACATTAAGCACACAGACCAATGGGGGGCAAGCCACCAGCCTTCCCTAATAAAAGCCCTCCCAAGCGAAACCCAGGAAAAAAAAGTTTTAGGGCTCACGCAAATCGTGCCCATTATCCACCGCCAGATTTCTGCCCACCCTGTTATCCCGACCGCCTACCACTTTAGTGCATTGCCCCACCGAACAACACCACACAGATCTTCAATTGTGTCTACGAAACTCGCATCGTCAATCTTTTCGCAGTTCAGCAGACCAAACCCCCAGAGTAACCGTCAACATGGCTCCTAAGACCAAGACCGCCCGTCCCCAGGTATGCATCCCCAGAAAACTGAAATTTTGAACTTCATGCTAATATAAAATCATAGGAGAACATCTCCATTGGACCTGTACGTACTCGTGATTAAAGGATGTGGTGAAAATAGGCGGTGAAATCTAACATTATTTGTATTTTTCAGAATGCCAGAGAAGGTGAGCCGCAAATCCGACTAGGTCATGCCGAAAGATTATGAACTCGAGTTGTTAACTTTACTTTACCAGGCGAGCTTGTCTTCGGCTGCTGCCGTATCTTCGCCAGCTTCAGTGAGTTGCACCTCCGAATGCAGTCCGACCGAGCCACTTCACAACCCTCCGAGCCTATATCCGATTGTCCTACCCGTCTATAGAATCACTTCTCGGTCGGGCCTTGAATCCTCGGCACTGCGGACTAACATGAGACTCAGACGACACCTTCATCCACGTGACCGATCTCTCTGGCCGCGAAACCATCACCCGTGTGACTGGTGGAATGTGAGTTGGCGAAATTTACTCTCCCTCGTTTTCCGGTCGCGAGCGCATCCGCGGAGCCTTGCTCAGGCCAATATTATTATATGTTCCATGATGGAGAAGAGTAACTAACTGCCCAAATAACAGGAAGGTCAAGGCTGATCGCGATGAGTCTTCTCCTTACGCTGCTATGCTTGCGGCCCAGGACGTAGCTCAGCGCTGCAAGGACCTGGGCATCAACGCCCTCCACGTCAAGATCCGTGCCACCGTATGTTGAAAATATGGAAATAGGTACATGTTGAAGACTCGGCTAATCACTGTGATAGGGTGGTAACGGAACCAAGACCCCCGGCCCCGGTGCCCAGTCTGCCCTCCGTGCTCTCGCCCGTAGCGGTATGAGAATCGGCCGTATCGAGGTTCGTATTCCTACGATTTGTCTGTTATTTATGCCCAAAAGGGCCAAAATGCTGCTACTTCTTAAGCCAAGAACTATAACGCTAACCCGATTTTTCCGATCAGGACGTTACTCCCACACCCTCCGATAGCACTCGCAGAAAGGGTGGTCGCCGTGGTCGCCGTCTCTGATCGCGCCATATCGAATTATCCTTTACCTATCGACCTACCATCCGTATTCGTATGGGTTTGGCCGTGGCTTGGGCAATTCTTCAGGCGTTCTCGAGAGGATCACGCGGTTTCTGGCACACTTTAGGGGCTTGGCTTTTTTTTGTTCAGGTCCCGTCTCTGTGGCGTTGACAATTACGAGGAGAACGGCGTGCGTCTCTATGAAGAGAATAGCATGCCTGGTCTCTATTACCCCTTAGGGAGGTGGCTTTACCAATATGTCACATGATGCTTCTGGCACGGCTACAGTAGATAGATATGAAATGAGACGTTGATTCATGAACGACTACATACATGTTTTAAACCTTGCATGCGAGGTTAAACCAGAGAGATAACTGAAGCGAAGAAAAACTATGCGATGCAATCTTTCACTAGGCATTTCAACAAGAGCAGGAACATCGAAGTTGTATTTGTCACCAATTCATCGCAAAGGCTATTATTTCTCATTTCTTCTCGAAAACCAAACGCAGGAATTCTCTAGGCAAATGCATTACGCTGAATCTATGTACTAGCATAACGCCAAGCATGCTAAAGTAGTCTCCGAAAATCATAACCTTCCTACCAGCATCATTCATTCCCCTATACCCGCGACGCCCAAAATGATATGAATTTCGACCCTCTTGTCTAGGTTAGGTATGAACCCTTCTCGGAGCTCTTCTCCAAAGAACCGAAAAGGCAATTATAATATTTTCTCATCGGTTTCCTCCCTTTTTCTTTCTGCTTGTTACGAAAATTCGAAAGCTTGTCCGGACCACATTTCGCGTGTATGCAAATAAATGCCTACCATGTAGGTGAGGTGAGGTGACGCGACGCGACCGAATTAGCTAGCCCTCCCGCAAGACCCAGATAGCACGCATAGAAGAGCCGACCTTTTCCATCCTAGCGACGCGACTAAGCGCCTCCTTGAACTCGGCCGTCTGTTCCCTCGTCTTGCAGTACGGGTTGAAGTGGTCGACGATGGCTTTCGTGGGTACTTTGCCGCCGTGACGATTGATGAACTGCGGGATAGATTTCATAAAATCCTTCAAGCGCATCGTCGCCCTTGAACCTGATCCTTCAGGCCCTGGCGATGGATGAAGACCCTGTCGACTTGCTAGATTAGACAGTACCGCCGCAGAACCGGGCCCACCACGGCCCCGGCGGATGTTCGAGGGTCGCCCGCCTTCACCCACTTCGCCTGTCCATGTCACCGTGCCGATGGGGATGTGACGCGCTTGTTCTTGGGCCCGACGCAATGCTGCGGCTGCCTCGTTCGCGACTCTGGTCGCTTCGTGCTGGAGGACGGCGTGACTGGCGCGCGGCTTACCGCTAATAATGGCATCATGCTCTAGAGCGGAATGCACGCCTGACCGAGCAAATAGATCTTCCATGATCCTGTCCTCATCTTTGATCGCCGGCTTCGACTCTTCCCCCTTGTAATCTTCAACACCAGCAACGCCATCGATTTTTCGTAGCCCAACCTGCTCGTCGCCGCCTGCCAGGGCGTTTTGATTGCTACCAGCTGAGGTAGTGTTCGTTGGATTTGTTGGTCTGGACGGTGCTGCCTTACTAAAATTTACTTCGGCAGATTCTTTGAAAAGCCTTCCCGTCTCCGTTCCTGAAGTTTCTGGCGATCCCAGCGTAAATAGATCATGCAAGTCGCTCAAGTTGAAGGTGGCGCGGTGTTTAGGATCCTTCAAGACCTTGGTGCTTAGAAACTGCTTGAAAATCTGTCTATGGTATATCTTCTCTTCGATTGTGCCGGCAGTCATTAGTCGGTATATTGTCACATCCTTTTTTTGGCCCAAACGCCATGCTCTCTCACGTGCTTGTACGTCCGTGGATGGGTTCCAGTCGGGATCGTAGATTATCACACGGTTAGCGCCCGTCAAGTTCACGCCCAGGCCCCCTACTTTCGTGGTCAATAGGAATAGATCGATGTCCGGGTCCTTGTTGAAATTGTCAACAAGTACTTGTCTCGTTTTGATAGGTGTTTTGCCATCCATCCGTAAATAATTAACGTTCCCGAGATCCTTAACGAATTTCTCGAGGATGTCGAGCATTTGTACTGTCTGGGAAAATAATAACGTCTTGTGACCAAGTTTCTTCCACATCCCAAGAAGGGCGTTTAGAACCTGCATCTTTCCAGACTTTTTGACTGATCCCCAGTTTTTAGACTGTCTGGCTTTCATGTCAGGATTAAGCAAGTCCGGATGATTGCAGATCTTTCGTATTCTATCGATCCCGAAGAAGGATTGAGTGTGCCCCTTAAGAACATCATTCATTTCTTTGGAGTCAAGGAATCGCTGATATAGATCATGTTGCGCTGGAGTGAGCTTGCAGAAGAGGACTTGTTCCTTCTTCTTTGGCAAGTCACTGGCAACATCTACTTTGAGCCGTTGTAGTAAATAAGGGCTGATGTTCTCCTTTAGTGCTTGCGCTGTCTTTTCAGCTGTCATGATTTGAAGGTTTGATGCGTTGGCATATCCACCCATTTTAATGGGAATTTCGATTTGCTTCCTGAAGTCAACAAGTGTGCCCAGCCGCATGGGATAGATAAAGTCAAATAACGACCAAAGCTCCACAAGGTTATTCTGTATCGGCGTCCCGGACAAGATAACGCGGTTCGGGGTACATAGTTCCTTGCAAGCAATGGTAACTGCTGCATTGGGGTTTCGAATTTTGTGACCTTCATCGAGAACTGCATAGCCCCAGTCAATGGTCGCCAACAAATCCCCATACACCTGCACGCTGGCATATGTGGTAACGAGGACGTGACCTTGGTTCACCACACGATTGATGATTCTAGTCGCAGCTTTATTGACGACTCGAGTGTCTCGGTTCCTATCCCAGGCTAGGTCTTCTTCGATCTCGTTTTCTTTGCTCATATTCAGCATACCAGATCCGGATGAGTGAAGCATTGAAACGCGTAGCGGCGGCCACCAACGATGAAATTCGTTGACCCATTGCTGTAGAACAGTCGCTGGCGCGACCACTAGTACAGGTTTGTCAAGTCGCTTACTATAATGAAGTGCTGCGATGAATGAGATGACTTGGACGGTTTTGCCTAAACCCATTTCATCTCCAATGATACCTCCTACTTGTTGAGAGTAGAGCTCAGCAAGCCATTGAACTCCGGTTTTCTGATAATCGAACAGAGCAGGGTAAATATCCCCTGGTAACTTCAATCCATGTTTGAGGTGATGGTCGGGTTCATCAGGAGAAGGCTTGAACCACTCCTCTTCTTCTGCTTGGTCTTGGTCTGCTTGGTGCTCCTCTCCGTTTCCAGCCTCTTGACGCCTTAGCCTGGCACGACTTCGCCTGTCAATCCAGTCATTTAGTCGTCTTTGATAGTTAGCCTCGATTCCATCATCCAGCTTGCTAAGATCGACTTTCCCATCGATCTTTTGCGCCTTCTTTGCTTTTTTCGGTGGTGGCTCCGTAAAATCGTAATCTTCTGATTCTTGACTATCGGAATAGCCTGCTTCAGGAGCTTCAGCTGCCTGGGGAGTGTATTCGTCTGATGACGCTTCATCCTGTACAGCTCTCCTTCGCTTCCGTGGTCGTAGCGAGAATTCCGTCTCGACCGCTGTGGTAGCTACATCGGTGTCTTCAATGAATCCCGGTGCGCGTAAGTTCTGGTGAGAGCGTGGCTCATACCCTGCTTGCTCTTCCAGTTGATCCCCAGCAGCTTCTTCTTCGACATCGGCCAGAACATCGGCCAGCTCTCCACCAACACCTTGAGGGCGCGCTCTAATATCAAAAGGTGTGATTTTTCCTGTCCGGATGAGGTACTCGCGGTAGGTCTCACCGGGTAGCTTCTTGTTGCCTGATGTAATCTGACCAGCACCTTCATTTTCCTGGTGTCTTTTCTCAATGCGACTCTCAAATTGGGCAATGTCATCTTTTGTGAGGTCAATCTCCGCATCAATACGAGCGATTTCCTCCCGAATTTTCTGCTTTATCTCTAGTTTGCCCGCAGCCTTCCGATAGCGCTCCTCTTGTGTCTTCTTTTGTGCGTCTAGTTTCCTGATGTTGTTATTTCCCTTCTCGATGCGTTTCTCATCCTTCTTGTCTTCTGCTTCAATCAGAGCTAGACTGGCCTGGTATGTAATATCTCGCTCGAGATCGTCCTGGTCGCGCACATCTGCGGCGAGGGTTTTGAGAGCCGAGGCCTCGTCAATGGTATCATCTGTTAGTTCACTTCGGTCATTTTCGGCTTGATCGTTGTCGCGTTCAGATTCGAGTTTAGAGGCATCGTGCTGTGCGACTAAAGCTGGCTGATCTGCTGCAGCTGGTTCGTTCGAGCCGTCATTAACCTCTGACTCTGACACCGCGGTGGCGGCTAGCTCGCAGTTCGCCTCCATGTTCGGCAGCCAAACTTCGACCGGATGTATATAAGATAGGTAGGTTCGGCGAGTACCGGGAGATATAAGAGTCGGCGAAGAATCTATATAATTTAACTTCCGGCGAGGACCTATTTGAGAGATAACAGTGTAAAGAGCAGATCCCAAGTTACAACAAACGTCTTTCTAAATGGCTCTTATCGAGCCACAAAAAACTGCTACCATCTACAGGGAAAGAAGGACAGTGTGTGAATGCGATCGCGATGCGCGGCAGGCAACTGCCCAAGAGGGGAAATCCCATTCGGCGCAACAGCACAGGAGGCAGTAACTAGGCAGAGGATATAGAAAAACCGCGAAAAGGGATCATCTCAATAGGTCGGTGATGATCTTTAGGCGTGGCGTGTTGCAAATATTACATAGTGGCAAGAGTCAAGGACTCAGATCTCAGGGTGGACCCTTTTAGTTCGCCGAATGACGCACGCATCCCTAGTCTTCATGCACGCACTATGTACATATTCTGCACCGGCTGCAGTGAATATGGTACATAATTACCGTAGTAGTTCTAGCGCCAAAGCTGTTATTAGTCAGACAGTTAGGCTTCACATTCAACGTTACATTTAAGGCAGTAGTAGGGCTGCTAGCCTAGATGAGGAAATCGCACCTCTATATTCAATTTGCATGATGACTTTGTTGCTTGTTTACCTAAGGTTAGGTAATTAAGCTAACCAACTGGGCTCCGAAATCTTGACATTATTTGTTGAGGCCAAGGTAATGTAGAGACAGCAGCAGGCTTTACGTCTGGCTGGAAACTTGTAGGAGAACAATAGTAGAGCTTGTCTAGCAGGGGAAAAAATATCTTCCACTTAAAAGTGACTGACCAACTGTATTCTTTTCTCACTGACAAACGCGTGATCTGGCGAGTTCTTTTTACATCTTGTAAGTCCGGTAGTTATATGTATTTCAATAGAATAACCTTTGTTTAATGACTTAGGTACCTACTAGTTAGATAGTTTTGATATATAACAAGGGGTGTTCTTAGTCCTTCAATTTTTATGGCTTAGGAACCCCCTTCACCTTTTATCAGCTCTTGGGTAACGTGACACCATTTTCTCTCGGGGCGGTCTGTATGTGCTAAGGTTACTATTCAGATGGTCATATAGACTAGAAATAGTATACTAGCTATTATAATTGCCTCTGGTATTTGTTAGAGACTGGTTTGATCCCTGAGGGCGGTGATCCTCTAACTCTACCCAAATCCCTGGTGCACACAACTTGGCACAGGAACAGAATTAAAGAAGTGACCTTATTATAATAGCAGAGTGCTTTCCTTCAAACTTATGCTCTACTGTTATTTCGTATTCTTCTATCAGGCTGAACCATATATGTTCCCTCTCTGGACTACTCTAGAAGAGGAGTCAAGTGAGCGATCGAGATATGCTATTTGAAGACATATTTTTCCAAGAGACAGAACTATAGAGTAAAAGCAATGAATGAATTCGCACGAGAATGTCAATTTTCCGCATACCCAGCTATATACAAGTCCATCAGAACCTCTTACCTTCAATAGGAGCAAAAAGGAAGGACTTGCAACAGCACTCTGGGCAAAGAATATCATGTAATTAGCCTGCTGCTAGCAAGTTTCCATCGTCGATGCGAGGTTGCTTGCACACCGTACGTGCATCGCAGAAAGAAACACAACATCTCATACGTACTTACGCGACAAAGAACTTTTAACAGAGGCCCGGTTATCTGCAGTAAGATAATGCCAACATGTACAACCGCTACGGCGGTGGTACGGCGCCTAGTGTTGGTTTAGACATGTTGAGCGATACGAGGCTACATACATACGTCCCAGGCAGCAACTTATAAACCAAACAAATTTATTTATAAATATAATGAACCATCTTCCAACCTGGTGGTCTAGTCCCAATTTCTGACAGTACAACCGCGTCGGAACGAACTCAATTCCCTAGCAATGCCTCATCACCAAGCAGCCGGGCTACCAGTAAAACTGGCAGTGATGACATGATATAGCCGAGTAACAATACCGTAGCCCTGGATAGTAACAGCCACAGCAACAGAAGCAGACATTGCAGTTACAGTCGATCCCGTATGATATATTATACCACCCGGACTACGGTTGTCAAGGAAAACGGCGAACGATCACCTGTCAGAATCGTACCGACCTAAAGACCATCACATCCGCCTGTCTAATATTCGCGTGAACTCGCGGCCTTTTCCTTCCTATTAGGACGTCTCCCGGCTGACTGTCAGACAAAAGACATGAAGCAGATAGCCCCGATCAACCACTAATTGAACATCCAGGACAATTAAAGACAACGAGCTAGTCTATCACGATTTCCGGTTCCTGCAAAATCGGAATTGAATAGTCTTGATTAACGAACTGGATAGCCGTGAGTGACGACAACCGTAACACCTTGGCCAAGGACGGCTCAACATCGTGCAGATACTATGGCTAGTAACACAACTGATGCGGGAAATAATAGCACATTGCATACTACTAAGTATGTAAGACTTCTCAACCTACTGCAACAGGCTTGCAGCTGGGTGTATCGAAGTTTAGCATGAACGGCCAGTCAACTTCCTGCCCAAGTATGGTTAACAATTTTTTGGTAGTATGACTATACTATTCATTAGTCATACGCCTCCGTTCCTTTCCCATAACGAATTAACAATTTTCCCATCCCGCTCTTCCAGACAATCCTATTATAACACTGAGTAGCAGAATAATTTCCTATCTGCTACTCGATTAAGAGTAGGTAAGGTGGCCCCCTAACCACAGTCGAGATCTACATTCGTCTGGACAGTTTCATTAGGGACCACCGAAATATTCACGCTTTAGGTTTCGCATGACTCCGGTGTTTTGGAAACTCTATAAATAGGTCAACTAGGGAGAGTTAGCGAAGCAAGCTTTGTTTAAAAACATGTATGTAGGTTACCGCCTCCTTACGGTGCTGGGTGTGGGAACTGACAAAATGACTCGCCGTACTAAGGTGCATCTGGCTCGTTCATCACAGCGGGAGGCGGCCCTTGTTGTTGCTGCTCTTCTTGGACAGCCTCCTCATATAGAGCGATTTGGAAGGCGAGTTGACGCGCATGGGCCTCGATCATCAGCATGTATCGCGTCTTCTTGTCGGCGCCCCGAACTTGGGCCATGGCTTGCTCTACCGTGTACCGGACAACGGGATCCGAAGACGCTGGAATGGATGCGAAGTTGAAGGGGGCCATAGCTTGGGGCGGTGCTGGAGGTAGCTGGAAGCTCATAGCGTCTCCTGTCATGACCGTGCCGCCATGTTGGGGATTCCGGGTCTCTGTGGGCTCATTAGCGGATGTGCACACTAACACTGAGGTTCGGGGTCGGTGCTTTACCGTGGAAAGAGCATCTGGCTCCGGATGCGTTGAACCAGCAATTGGCACAACTACCACACATCTGTCCATCAACAACAACGCATGTGGTCCACGGTCCATGGCCCTTGTGACAGTTCTTGCAAGGCACAGGGGCCATTTCACCGGCAATGTGGGCAAATAGGGCCTCGACGTTACTGCGGCGTTGAAGGTTCAAAGACTGCTCTGGACGCCGTTGCTGAGCAATGCGCATACCAGGCTCCCTAGCCAGTCGCTTCGCCAAAGCACTCTCAACGATGACGCTGCTATAGCCCGATTCACGAGCCAGGTTCTCGGTGGTATTTGCTTCAGATGTCGTATCCATCGGGGCACCATGAGGACCGCCAAGATCTGGATGCTGGTGATGTGACGGGTCGTTGGAGTTATGCACACTGCTTGCGAGAATGCTCGCTGCGGTTAAGTCCAGGGGCTGGTGCTGATGGTGTTGCTGCTGCGGTGATTGCTGTTGTTGGTGATGTTGCTGCTGCTGTTGTTGCTGTTGGTGATGGACAGCGGCGGCAGCGGCGGCGGCAGCAGCAGAGGCTTCGGAGTCGAAGTCGGCATGGTGTTGTTGGAGTTGCTGCTGCTGCTGCTGTAGATGCTGTTGATGCTGTTGGTGCTGTTGGTGCTGCTCTTGTTCTTGGGCTTGTTGGTCTTGCTCGTTCTCGGCGTCAATATCGACGTCCACGTCTCCTTCCTCGACGGGACCCTCGAGGTCTGGATCTTGGTTGGGGACGGTGTCGCCTCGACGGACTGGGCGGCCACGCGGTGTTGCTGCGGTGGTTTTGGTGACTTTGGCCGGACGGCCTCGCGCAGGTGTAATGATGCCTTTCATCATGATTGGATTTGATGTCGCCTGTTAGCCTGCTGGCTGACAGTTGGTCGTCTAGTCAATGAGGGGATTTACAAGTCGGCAATAATCGCAGCTGGTTGCAGCTGTGGAGTAGATACTTATTAGCTGTGAGGTTGGGAAAAGCGGGAACCTTGGATATTGCTATTGTTCCGGAAATGGCTGGGTTTCCGTCTCAGGGTGGGTCTGGCGTTGATGGAGGTGGTCATTGCTTGATTATCTAATACAATACGAGGGAGGTACTATGTAGTCTTGAGTACTCCCATCAATACGGCGGCACCTAGTACAACCCAAACTTCGAATCATGATCGATATCAGGTGTCGTTCGCTTCATTCAATGGAATATTAATTCAAGCGTGGCTATCTCGCTAGTATAATGATGAATGCCTTCAAACATGTTCCTTGTCTATAGGATCAATGCTCGTCCAGTATGGATTCTCCTGGTTTATTAGTTGTAGTTATGTAGGTAGGACGAGAATGATTCAACTCTTGACCATATGCGCACCACTAAGCAGAATGCCCCGGCTTTGGTCTCGTGAAGTCTTACGATATTGGATCTGTACGCAGTCGCCTACGTTCTCAGTAGTAGTACCGAGTCATTGTAATATTCTTCATTGGATAAGTAATACATCCAACCCGACCACCCACTTCAGTGTTCTATGTAAACGGCGACATTCAATAATATAATACGCTTGGTAAAAGGTCATGTCTGCCCCTCTTAGCTTTAGAATTACCTGAGTATGCTAAGTTAAAGCGCGCTGTAACTCAATTCCACTCCCACAAATGATGTCGTGATCCAGCGCCCGTCTCAAGTAGGCTTATTATTTACTACGCTGAGCGTCCAAGGCCACACCAAAGCTAAAGAACAACGGGCCTTGACATTATCGACCTACTCTACCTGCACGTGCTTGATCCCTACAAATGATTTCCTGTGAGGCATAACCCGGATAACCATATGGCAAGAGCCTTCACACCTATATCCCGGTCTAATAAGGTTGGCATTTCAGTCAAGGAATCTTCCCTGCGTGGGCCCTACAGATGACTGGCGTGGCCAAGCGTGAGTGTGTATGTTTAAACATGTGTTTTCCTTGGGGTTCAATAATTGAATTGGCCGCCTCATGCTTCTGCTGAGGATCATCCTTGGCAAAGGTTTACGTGGATAGAGGTCTGCAATGCACAACTTCGATTGCGGGGGATGGATGAAACTAAAGCCAACATCACAAAACTGGGCAGATTAATTCTCTGACGGGCCTTGAATCGGACATCTGAACCTCGCTATAATGATTACATATATGCCTGTGTTAGTCCTACAAACCGTATGATAGAGTTCTCGTATGCATGTATCACTTGGTCGGTCCTTGAACCCGAGGGACTGACGCCTACTCGGAGTGGCAATATCAGTATAAAAGCTATCCGAACATGGAACTTAGCTACCCAGGTATACACGTATACAATGTGCTTAGCCGCCTCAAACGTAAAATTTTGACATGTAGACTGGAAGCATACTCCTGCTTTGTCTCGGTCAGGTGGTCAGATCTCGCATTGAGAACGAAAGGGAAGCCCCGACCCAGAGAATTTCACTTTTTAAACCCCCCTGCTGGTCGTCTAATCCGTGAAGTATGCTAGTTGCCCCTATGACAGACGAATGAACGGTTCTTATTGAGACTGGTGACGCCAACGAGGTTTTCGGCGAACGGCTAACTGCTCTGATCCTGTGGTTCGTTCATCTTTATTGAACGGCAGGCAGGACTTGCGAGGCCTTAGCAGTACATGGCTGAGAACTGTTCGGGTTTCTCCTTATCCTAGCGTAAAGAAGCCGATAAATAAGCAACCGAAGTATAATCACGCAGGCTGGGTTAAGGTATGCTCATGGCTCCGACATCTCAACTATGGACTTCAGCTGACCATTGTCATCATCAAGCATCATACAAGGGAAAACCAGTCGAACATAACGGTCACCGGGACTCATGGAAAACCGTCAATTAGAGGCCGAGAGGTCTTTGCACAATCAAATCAACATCCTCCCGAGAGGAAAACTGATAATTGTCTTCATCGTCTTGGCCCTTTCGCAGCTTATATCGTTCAGCGACCAGAATGGGATTGGGGTGGCTTTACCAACCATCGCAAAGGAACTCCATGCCGAAAGCACTATTTCATGGGCGGGGACGGCAAGTCATCTTCGAAATTGCCCTGCTATCCTTGGTTGTTCAAAGCCATGAAAAGGATTTGCTTCCTTGGCTGTGTACGAGACCTCGCTGGTCTTGTTCGCATAGGAGAACAGCTCCGGATCTCTCTCGCAGGACCGTACACTGACTCCGATTTACTGTAGTCGTCTCTCATTGCCAACACGATGTTCCAGATGTTGTACGGTCGACTATCGGATATATTTGGCCGTAAAGCTGTATGGCTCGGTGCCATCGGGTGTCTGTGCATCGCTACGCTGCTGTGTGGTCTGTCGCATAATGCTACCATGTTCTACGTATTCCGCGGCGTCGCGGGTATTGGCGGTGGCGGCCTCTCCAATCTATCTATGATCATCGTTTCCGACGTTGTGACCTTGGAGCAAAGGGGTAAGTACCAGAGCATCATCGGTTCATGTGTCGGAATGGGGAACGTTCTCGGGCCCTTTCTCGCGGCTTCACTTATCACTCATGTCACATGGCGCGCATTCTTCTGGGTTATTGCGCCCCTAGCAGCCATAGTAGGGGTTATATCGGCTTGGTTGCTTCCATCGACTCCCCCACCATTGCCAATCCAGGAGAGCGTCAGAAAGATCGACTATGGCGGCGTGCTATTCTCTTCTATCGGCGTTGTGCTGCTTTTGATTCCCATCAGTGGCGGTGGCTCCTATTTCTCCTGGCATTCTCCTATGGTGATGATTATGCTCGCAGGAGGCTCTGCCTCGCTAGTGGTATTTGTTCTGTGGGAGTGGAGGGGCGCAAGGTTACCCATGATGCCCAGTAAGAGCACAGTTTCTCCCGAGGCCGTGCTGTCTGTCTGTTGCAAGGCTAACTGGAACTAGTGCAAATATTTCGCAATCCCGTCGTGTCTGTTATATTAGTCCAAAACTTTTTCTTCGGGGCGGTATACCAATCCTACCTCTATTACCTTCCACTCTACTTGCAGAATGCTCGACAGTACTCTGTGCTACGGTGCGCAGGTGTGGTCGCTACAATGGTTGCTGTACAGGCATTGAGCTCGATATCAGCTGGCTTCTATATCTCGCACTATAAACGATGGAAAGAAGTTTTGTGTGGAGGATTCGCCTTATGGACCTTGTAAGTTGTCGCAACACACCTAGCCTAGATACTTAGATGTGGGATGCTGACAACGTGCTACTATTAGAGGCGCTGGGCTTCTGTTGTTGTACGATCGCCACACATCAGTGGGCATGATTATCGGCCCCCTTGTAATTATAGGCGCTGGAGTTGGGGCGACATTTCAGCCTACACTTATCGCTCTGCAATCCCATGTCCCAAAATCAAGGCGAGCAGTCATTATATCAAACAGAAACTTCTTCCGTTGTGGCGGAGGCGCTACTGGTCTCGCCATCTCGGCCGCTGTGTTGCAAACAGTCTTGCGAATAAGCTTACCAGAGGAGTACAAATACCTCGCTAGCAACGTATACGCTGTACCAAAGGTTCAAGGCCCTGAGTTTGAAGGCGTTCTCGACGCGTATATGGCAGCTAGCCGGGCCGTCTTTATCCTTCAGGTGCCCATCATGGGTGTATGTCTTCTTGGATCTGTCTTTCTCACAGATCACGGCCTGGGGCACCCCGGTGAAAATGATGGAAATGACATCGCCAAGGGAAGCGATGGGCCTGCACTTGAAGCCGGTGGTAACATGAGCCCCGGGGAAAAAGAAATTGGCGCGGCCGAAAGGCCGGTGTTGATAGAGCAAGTTTGTCTGGACTCCCCAGCGGGGAAGTAGTGTAGATAGTGATGAGGATTTTTCGGAAGAGTATATAGACTAGTCTGGAGCGTCCCCAGCCTGTGAGGATTCGCGCAACCGAGAGAGCAGTGTTTGTGGGAAGTTTCGTAGCCTCACTGACGGGCGTATAGATGACTTAACGTGCTGTGTAGCTTGGCATAGACTTACAAACGCCAATTAACGGATTAAGGAGGGGACAGGCTTTGCAACAACTCGAAATCTGGCATCCATAACAAAGATCCTTCAGGCTGATCTATCCAGTTGGCAAGTTCTGCAACCACTTTCCAAGCATCCCCGTCCTCGCCGTCGGCTGGATTGTCGAAATGTTCGTTGGGTAACTCGGCATTGCTATTCGTCACGTTCCTCCATTGGGCAGCTGCTGTCTCTGCTAGGTTGTTAACGCCGTTTTCCAGTTTTTCCATTGTCGCATTTACAAGAACTTCAAAAGCATCACGGTACTTTTTCACCCAAGGTGCTCTCTCTCCCATGACGAAGAGCACTAGCGAGCAAGCTCGGATATCGTTCGAGAGGCTGTAAGACCAGATGGCATGTTGTTGTGTCCATAGCCCGTAGAGCAACGTGATTCCCGCAACGAAGACGGTTTGAACAGCAATGAACGAATGGCCATATTCCAAAGACTGATGCAACTTCTTATGTGCCTGACAAACGCCCCCAGCAGCACGAATGCAAATTAAATAATAAGGGTCTGAGGGGGGCAACAGAGGTAAAAATGGCTGTATAAGCAAACGAACCGCGCGATGATAGTGTAACATGGGATAGTTCAGGTCGATGTCGCCGAAACGTTCTATAAGGGACGATTTCCAAGCTTCCAAGTCTTGATAAAGCTCATTCATCTTTGACGTGAGCGCAGACAAGGGTTTATCAACTCGGTAGATGGAGAATTGTATGCGTGATTCAATTCTTCTCATTTTGAACAGCCAGACGGCCATGGAGAGGGAATTCTTCCTGACAGTATTCGGCCGTGCGGCTGAAACCTCGTCCCAGCCTTCATCCTCCGAGTCCAGGGGCAACTCCACGTCTATCTGCCTGTCGGGGATGCTCAACGGTCGTCCCAAACAAATGGCAATGGTTCGTTCCAGTGAGTAGCAACTCCAAAATAGGCGCCGGCGCATCTGGATTGTGTAGTGGTCGAGGTTGCTCTCGTATCGTTTCGTGTGCAATCCAAGGTCGATACAAGTTCTCATAGCTAGACCAATCATATACCAAATGCCATAGCTAGAGCTCCTCACGTGATACAAGACCAGCAGAAGCATCGCCTCTACGTTTTGCGTGGTTTTCGACTCTCGAACAGAGAACAAATGTTGCAATGCGGTCATATAGTAGTTCTTTTGGCACATTAGCTAGTTTCCCCGGAACTTGTCTGTCGTGGTATACGTACCTCTGGCGGTGTCGTCGTGTTTCTTTCCGTCAGTTGTATCAACATTGCACCAATGGCATATACCATATATAACCTGAATAGACCAAAGCGTTCAGCCTTGCTAAGCTGCTGGAATGGTGTTGTGTGGAGGGTTAAGCGTCTGCCGTGAAGATCCCAGATCTCCCTTTCATCAAGAAAGGGGTAGCGGGTCCTATGGAAAGATGCTGTCAGAACCGGGTTTTTCTGATATCGCTGATAAAAGGGGCCCGTAGAAATGCAAGGTCTACTGGGTATATGATACTAGGTCATATACCCTTCCAGAGAGCAATAGGAGCCATCTACAAAGGTGATAGCGTGGATACGTACTGCGGTTGATTCAAGTATGCATTGACAAGGGCAGTGCCGTGGTCTTCGCCCGGGGGTTCGGCACTACGTGCTACCATCTCTTGCTGTGTGATACTGTGAGTCCCTCTGAGCCTGCCAGTGCTCTCAGCAGTTTCGGGTCGCGGCCCATCAGCTGCAAGGGGAAGCGCCTTACTCCAGACAGTTGCCTGGACCATCTCACCTAAGGTCAAAGCCAGATTCAAGCCAGAGGAGGCGCCGACATAGGCTGGAGTCTCGATTCTGCCAAGAGCGAGTAACTCTACGGCCTCAGCAAGAACATTGTTCCTGGACTGAGTTTGTTGCACGCCACTGCTTGATGTGTGAGGCGCCTCTGGTCTTTGTTCAGATTGTTTTTCAGACAGGCGCGCTTCCAAAAGGGCAACTCGCTGCTCAAGGAGCCGAGTATATGCAGCCGGGGGTTCATCTTCAGAAACAGCCGACTTATCGCATGTTACCCCTGCCTTGCTACAATTCGAGCACGTGGGCCACTGGTCGTCGCACTAGTCCACAGTATTAGTGAAGACTGATGCCCCAAGATTTGGGATGAACGGACCTTCTGCTTCCTATGCTTGCATCTCGTGCAAGCCGTTCGTCCTCTCTTCCGTGGGTTATACGTTCCTTTCGAGTCGGTTGTCGTACTGGGAACGGAAGAAGAAGAAGGGGAAGAGGCTGGAGGAACGGAAGGAAGAGTAGTCATGTTCGCGTAAGTGGATGTGGGTACACTTCAGCCACCAGCGTGAAAGCCAGTTGAGACGGACATCCGACTAATACGTAGTTTAAAGTGCGTAAGTATGTATAACGGGAGGTTTGTGCGAGCTTCCTATAGTATATGTGCTCTATTCAATAGCAGTATGGTTGCTTATCCCGAACTTGTCGGTGGTCCGGACGGAGTCGGGGTTTACCTCATTCAGTCGGAACGTCCGCCTCCTCATCTAAACTTTTGGCTTACGTAACAAATAGACGCTCTGACCAGCTCTAAGGTTCAAGCTTGACTCCACTTAGGTTAGGTTAGGTCCATAACGTTTATGTACATACGTGCGTCCTTCTTTGGCGGTACTTTGGACAACACGATTTGTATACACGCCTGAATACCTTTGTATCTAGTTGCCCAGCCACCTTAGCTAGGGCCACCACACTTGTCTGTATACCACTATTCGGAAATAAGTATTTCAAGGTGACGTAGACACCGCTTAGAGGCACTCAGATGGATCATCAGGGTGACTGTCATGAGTGACTGGCTAGCTGGCTGAAGTGGTGACCCCAGGGGAGGTCCTAAGCGTACGGAAAAATCCCTTACTGAATACACTCATTGAGGGACCACCTCACTCCCCGTTTAGGGGTTCTAAGAGTGACTGTTTTGACTATATAGCATGCGCAGCATCAAATCTGACACCACTCGCTTAGGGCCGCTATTTGCCCATGCAAAACAGCCATGGCCTTGAATGTACTTACCGCCACCGTGACTGAGGTAGAAGATCTGTTGAATAACGGCACTCCTACTAGTGAGGTCATCGTTGCCAAATACTCGAAGCAGATTGAAAAACACAATGGTTATCTCCATGCAGTCATTCTTCACTGCACCCAAGGACCTGTTACTTGAGAGAGCCCGGTATCTCGACAAAGACTGGGCTGCTCGCCGAGTGCTTAGCCCTCTCCATGGTATCTCGCTTCTTGTCAATGTCTATGTTCACCTTACTCCTATTCATATAGCCACCCGACTGACACGGGATGAGCAGGACAATATAACGACTCACCCTAGCCTTGGGATGCATACCACAGCTGGCACGTGCCTGCCAGCTAGTCGGCAGTGAGCTGTCTTACACGATCCCCCTTCCATCACCGAAGGGGAACAATGGAATTATAGCTTCAGCGGCCACAGCGTATGGGCATCATCACTTCGCCTTGACATGTAGTCTTGATAAGCCACCCGATGTCTAGACTCCGGGCTGTTCATGCTTAGATTCATGTGCCGGCATGACGGTAGGCTTCACCCTAGCGGCCCTTAGGACTGGTAAACGAGGGGGCTAGGCTACTCTATTGCTTAATGCCGTTACCGTATGCTCGTTTCAACGAAAAACCAATCGGAGCTTGTGCTGGGGCCCAAGCAAACCGTGATGTTGTATAGCTAATGAGTGTATGGGAGAAATCATTCAACCTGAGAGACAGCTACCTACGTGGGTTGGAGGAGACCCGCACTCAGTTTCAAGGAGCGAACTGTAAACTGCCCGTTGATGCGAATTTGGATGATGGAATGTGAGTTTTTTTATTTTTATTTTTTTTACGCTGGGCCTTGATCTCATTTGAATTTAATACTGGTACTCTGGGTTTGAAATTTTCACGGATTCAAGAGTTCAGTAGTACGTAGTTCGATTACAGGCATTTCGTGTAAATAACATGGCCTCATGATGAATTCAAATCCAGAGGTAATTGACACAGCACACTCTACTCAGCCTACGATAATGAATCTTGCCTCCAATCCTTCCCCCCGGCTACCCTTCTCATTCGCAGCCATTGTACAAAACGTTTCATGCGGAATGACTGAGTATGTTCAATGATTAGCAACAACAGGCACAGTAGCGTCTGAAGAAGCTTTACAGGCTAGCCTGAAACTTTGATCCAAATCGTAGCTCAAAAAGACTGTCATCTCCGACCGTAATTTCGTTAGGGGAATATCGCGATACTTACAGCTAGTCACTTTCTAGTACCTCCATGTTCGCTCATGATGCTTGGCGCTCTGGTTATGCACGTTTGTGGCAGTTGTCCTTCAATCTTAAAGTCATGGCGCCTCATATACGGTTGAGGTGTTCATAACGACACTGAACCCCAACTACAACCGCGTACTTAATCACAATTCGTACCGGAAATCGCTCTCACAAAGGTAGGTATCTGTCTAGGTAGTATACCGATGCAGCAAGTATCCTGTAGCTAGCACACTATTGATTCTTACATGTAGAAGCGTCCAATAGGGTATTTTAGCGCGCAAACGAAGCATTGCGAGATCTGACTCGTCTTGGCACATCAAGCCTCATCAGGGAGGGGCAGATCAAGCTAACCGTCCCTACATAGACATGATACCTACATAACATGCGGGCGACCTCAGTGAACTGTCTAACCTAGCCAGCTATGCCTTTTTTGATGGATCGTGGGAGAGTCCAGAAGTGTCTGTAACGGAAATTGATGCAATACACTGCCACACGAACTATAGGGTTCTGGAGGACGCTAAATACGACCCGTCAGGTCCCTAGCCTGCCCGGCCAGTCCGAGCTCCTTGCATACGTAGTATCACGCCCTCCCCTCAAGGCTCGTGCTGAAAGTCAGTGATGTGATTCAACCATGAGGGGTATCGGGTTTCAATGAGCGGGGATCACCATCGTTTCTTTGTTCAGCTTGGTCGTAAGGAATGACGAATCCCGTCCGCAGATACATGCCAATAATGCTCATGACGTTTGCTATATGCTGAGTGACATATTCCCTTATCTACGCCACATCGTCATTTGGCGATGTTGTTCGCATAAGGTCACGAAAACTAACACCAGGTCCCCAGCCAGCAATCCCACCCCACAGCAGGAATATGCGTGTAGAAGTCGTGAACCAATGAGACCCAACAAGAACCAATAAATGCATGGGAATGGGAGCCTTTAGGGGGCCCTCGCTCTCGCCGGAGCAAGTCGCCAAAGCAAGACATCTAGTAGTTCCAAAGCTAACGGGAGGCAACCAAGCACCATCGAGACGCACGAGCCGAAGCTCCCTCTCTCCTCCCCTCACTTACCCGAAGCAGACAACGAAAAGAAATGATGGTCTGAAATGAGAATAGACGCGTGTTGCTTTGCCCTTCCCGGGTCTGGTTATAATACACTCTTCTCCCCCCGCTTCTTCATACAGACCAGAACAATCTGTCAGCATCACTCTCCAAGTTTCATACTCATTCGATCGTATCACTCGGGCTCCTGAACGCTAATACATCTATCTCATCATGTCTTACAACAACGACGACAATGTAAGCCTGTCAAACTTCGTAGTAAATCTGATATCAAATCGCTGACAAGACACGGAACACACAGAACTACGGGTCCAACGACTCCTATGGCTCCAACAGCCGAGACAACGACTCGTACGGCTCTAAGAATGATACGTACGGCTCATCTAACCGCCGCGACAATGACGACGATGGCTCCTATGGGTCGTCTCGCAAGGACAACGACTCGTACGGCTCGAACAACCGCGATAGTGACAACACCTCGTACGGTTCTTCCAATCGTCGCAACAACGATGACTCTGGCAACGACACATATGGCTCGAAGAACGACTCCTATGGATCCAGCAACAATGATTCCTACGGGTCTAAGAACGACTCTTACGGATCGAACAACGACGACTCCTATGGATCAAGCAAGAAGGATACTACTTACGGATCAGATGATAAGGACGACTCTTATGGCTCGAACGATAACAATTCCTACGGATCGAAGACTGACTCCTATGGATCCAACAACAAGAACGACTCCTATGGATCCAGCGACAAGGACGACTCTTACGGATCCAGCAATAAGGACGACTCTTATGGATCTAGTAACAAGGACGACTCTTACGGATCCAGCAAGAACAATTCGTACGGGTCCAGCAACAATGATTCCTATGGATCGAGCAATGACGATTCCTCTTACGGGTCAAAGAGGAACAATGATTCCTACGGCTCTTCTTCCAGCCGTCGTGATAACGAAGGTGTGAGCAGCAGCGACGCGTATAACTCCAGCAACAACGACACCTACGGCTCGAGTCGTAGGGGTAATGACGACGACAATGACAACTCTTATGGATCTAGCGGTAGGGGCGGCCAGGGCTACGGAAACGACAATTACTAAGAAGCGAGTGACTGAGCGCTACTACTATGCCTAGGACCACTAAGTCAGATAGTATGTCCGCATAGTAGTATTGCTGTCATATATCGGCGTTAGAATCGGCGCCAATACACGCAACGCAGTGCGGGTAAATCGGGGTTTTCCTAATAAAGCGTCGTAGTCCAATTTATTGGGTTAGTAATAACAGTCTGTCTTTTGTACTTGGTGACTTCAATCTCCCTCTTTTCGAACATGATGCATGTTGTGCGCTGTAACCGATGAAACCCGTGTCGTTGTGCTAGATGAGATGTGTAAGGCAAGTAAGCCTTGGACAAAACTATGTGATTCTCCGAATTTTGTTCCCCTTTTTCCTGATATGCTTCGCTGGTAAGGTTAATTGTTTCACCTACCCTCAAAGCAGGGTGGGAGAAACGACGCCCTAGCGCATTAGTTCTGGAATTGGCTGCTTGCTAAAAGTAAGTATAGGGGCATATTGTCGGATTTTATAGGTACTTTCCCACACCAAGAAGCGTCTTAGCAAGGGTTCCGTTACTAGGTTAAGACTTGCAAAGAAAACCGAGCCGAGGTCTGTTTCGACGCTTTCAAAAGACAACGAAAAAAAGATGCTGCATTTCCGAGGGCGAAATGGCGACGAGATGATACTACAACTGAGCAATGGTAATGCAGGTAATATGCATGAAGGTATTTGTTCAGAGTGACGGGGGAATTTCAAGAAACGGCCGATCTTTCGCAGCGAATGCATAACCGCGTAGCGAGTGACACTTTCGCTTGCCGAGCAAAGCTGGTTATCAGGTATTCTGCTTATGGGAAAGTCGGTGGCGAATTTAACAAGCGGCAAGCTGACAATCCGAGTTCTGGAAGAATACCTAATAAGTAAGTGCCTTTGGTCATAGGTCATAACCTCCTCTAATAACAACGTCGCTCCGACGTTGCCATTACTATAATAAGTAGGTGATGTGCCTTGGCAAGTATGTATCTTTAAGGTAAATAATTTCAAGTTGCAAGTATAACCGTCATTGTGTATAGGAGAAACTGAAAACTTCCCTATTCTAGGGTTATGAACGGCATACCTATTTTTGCACGCTGTTGTACATCGCTAGTATGCAGGTATCGGCCTGCTTGGTCTCCTTTAGGTAAGATAATTCATAACGAGCCAATAGGAAGATAGATGATTACATCTTGTCCGAGGCCGAATAACGTGGAACAACCAAACTGAGGCACTGATTGGGAACTTCTACGCCGTCGGTGGGGCATTACTCGCTGTAAGCCCGCGAGTCAGTTCAGGATCCAAAGCTTGGTTTCCGACGTACTGGACCCTGACAGTGGGTAAAACATGCTAAACATGCTACAGAGAGAGGGGTGAACGGCGTTCGACACACCGAAATATATGCGGTCTGGCTTCGTCAATTTTGATTTTCTCCTACCTACCTACATACGTACTGACTGTTCTTATTGGCCTTTTCTAAGTTATAGTAAGGTGTACATAAGATCTTGATTGCCGCTCATTGCGCACACAGAATTATTACTAGGACGAAAGCCTCGGTTGGACCGTCACCCGATCACTTTCTGACTTTGGTTTTCTGATTTTCCTAAATTTTCATCATCTTCAATTCGCATCCATAGGTCAGTAATTTTGTCCTTCTCATCTCAAATTTTGCGTCTTTCAACTTGCAAGCCAGTGCCAGACTTTTGCACGCGCGACTTACACGTTTGTAGAATCGTATAAGGCGAGTCCATTGACAGGTCAATCACAATGGACACTGTCCTTCGCCAGTCTAAGGCCATGTGCCCTTTTCTAAAGAAGGCCACTCCATCCACCTTGCGTGCGCTTTCCACTTCCACTCGCCCCCAGGCTTCCCAATGCGGTGGCACTATCTCCAGGCTGCAGCTTCTAGGCCAGCGATGCCCCGTCATGGGTAAAGCACTTGCTATCCAGTCCGCCCGGGTTGGATGCAAGACCGCTATGACCGGTGCCTCTGTCACCACTGGTGCCCGTGCCTTCTCTGGACACTCTAAGGCCAAGATCCACACGAGCCGCCCCAAGGAAGCTCGCCCTGTCGAAGCGCCTCTCTTTGCGCCTCGTGACAGTGGTACGTCTTACTCAGCTTAAACCCCGAAGCAGTATATGCTAACAATTCTGTAGTCCAGTTTCCCCCAACTGCCCGAGCAACCAACCGGAAGGCCAATGCGGCTGCTGCGACCGCAACTGCCCCAAGCAAGCCGAATGTCAAGTTTGACTACGCCGGATTTTACGAGGCCGAGCTGGAGAAGAAGCACAAAGACAAGTCGTACCGCTATTTCAATAACATTAACCGTCTTGCCAAAGAGTTCCCCCAGGCCCACGGTGCTAAGAAGGAGGACCGAGTTGCGGTATGGTGCTCCAATGATTACCTCGGCATGGGTAGGAACCCTAAAGTCCTGAAGAGGATGCACGAGACGCTAGACGAATATGGTTCCGGCGCTGGAGGAACTCGCAACATCTCTGGCCACAACCAGCATGCAATTGAATTAGAGTCGGCCATCGCTAGACTCCATGCGAAAGAAGCTGCCCTTGTCTTCAGCTCCTGCTACGTAGCGAATGATGCTACTCTTGCGACACTTGGCAGCAAAATGCCCGATTGTGTGATCCTCTCTGACAGTCTAAACCATGCTTCTATGATTCAGGGTATTCGTCACTCGGGCACGAGGAAGATCGTATTCAAGCACAATGATCTTGAAGATTTGGAGTCCAAGTTGGCATCACTGCCGCTCCATGTTCCCAAGATCATTGCTTTTGAATCCGTTTATAGCATGTGTGGCTCAATCGGACCTATCGAGGAGATTTGCGATCTCGCCGAGAAGTATGGCGCTATTACATTTTTGGACGAAGTCCATGCCGTCGGTATGTACGGCCCGCACGGTGCTGGTGTTGCTGAGCACCTCGATTTTGAAGCCCACCAACAAGGCAGACCCCAAGGAACCATTATGGATAGAGTGGATATCGTCACCGGTACTCTAGGCAAGGCATATGGCTGTGTTGGTGGCTACATTGCTGCGAGTGCCAGACTTGTCGATATGATCCGATCCTTGGCCCCTGGGTTCATCTTCACCACCTCCTTGCCTCCGGCGACTATGGCCGGAGCCACGGCAGCAATTGAGTACCAAATAGAGTACCAGGGTGACAGACGGCTACAGCAACTCCACACTCGAGCTGTAAAGGAGGCTCTGGATGCTAGAGATATCCCAGTCATTCCGAACCCTTCGCACATTGTTCCCATCCTGGTGGGCAACGCCGAGCTTGCTAAGCAAGCCTCGGACATGCTGCTGAACGACTACAAGATCTATGTTCAGTCGATCAACTACCCGACTGTTCCGGTTGGGCAAGAACGTCTTCGAATCACGCCTACACCTGGTCATACTAAGCAGTACCGTGATCACTTGATCAATGCTATAGATGAAATCTGGACGAAGCTCAACATCAAGCGCACTTCCGAATGGGCTGCTGAGGGCGGTTTCATTGGCGTTGGTGAAGCGAACCCCCAGCCCAACGAGCCTTTATGGACCGACGAGCAACTCGGAATCGACCGTCAAGTGGCGAAGGAGATCAAGGCTTCCAACCCGGCGAACGGTTTCATGGAGACCTTCCTCGAGCGCGAGACCAGTAATGCGACTGCGTCTGTGAGCACCACCGCCTAAATATTCCGTCCTATTATGGGGAGGAATTATTACATCAATCACAGGGGGCTCAACCGACCATCCCACGTTCTTTCGAGCGTAACAATGAGTATGACGAAAGCGTGTAGTGTCTGGTGTCTCGGATTATCATCTGCTTCTTCATCCCACATTTTGAATACAGAGACGACGTCGTCTATTTTAAGGCACTGTAATGTGCGTATATAAACCTGTCAGATTGACAGCGTCATATAAATGCAATCAGCACCATCTCGTTGGCCAGATGGATCATGCTCATTCGCCATCATCAAACTTGCTCTTGCGCCGTGTGACAATATTAACGTGATTCTGCCCCTCCCTCGTATGACTTGCTGTTTCTCCTACTGTATCTCTTGTGCCACTATAAGATTGGTGGGCTTACGGGTGACGATTCTTCAAGGACAATCCCAGCAAGGTGGTAGCGAAACTTAGTTTTATCCCCATTCTACGTGTTAGATGTTGGCCTCGGCTACAACCCTTGTGATACCAACTAAACCATGTTATTATCATGGCCAGAACCGTCTGGTTCGCTCATGGCTAAATATGTACGGCGAAGAGGAACTCACCTGATCACTTTACCCGCTCTTGGCCAGACTCTTCTTTCTTGATGAACCTCAAGTTACGCTTAATACAACTTACCCTACAAGATTTCGTTCAGGAGATGCGGAGATGTAGTACCGCAAAAACAATGACAGCCGCGGACATCCCATTAAAACGGTTACCCCGGATATCTTCCCCCTCGTGCCTGCCGGGAAACCCCAGAATAAACGTGGCGTTTTAAGATATATGTATAGATAGATGGTCGGGTCTGGGGATAAGGTTAAGGTTAAGTTAGACTAGGGAAAACAGCTACGGCGGTTAGAGAGAAACCCGGCAGATATAAATAGACTTATACGGATAGATTAGTTGCATAGGGGCTTGTACGGCGAAGGAAGGTGTATATAATTCGCTGAAGTCTGCGCCTTTCTTTGCCTATTCGTAGCTGGATCGCTCCTTCTCCTACGGACTAGTAGACCATAAAAATAAAGCCCGAGTAAGTAGAAACTTGATTAAAACAGAGGGAAAAATGAAGACGCCAGGATTCATCGTCGCGGGTATTCTCCCGTTCGCCACTGCGCTGAGCCCTCGCCAAGGCGGCTCGACCATCACGGTCGACCTAAGCAAGACATACCAGACAATGGACGGGTTCGGGTGCTCCTTCGCCTTCCAGCGAGCCAACCTGATCACCAACATGTCCGACAAGACCAAGCAGCGGTACCTCTTAGACTTGCTCTTCAACACCACCTCGGGAGCCGGGCTGTCGATCGTGCGCAACGGCATCGGCTCGAGCCCGGACTCTAGTTCCGATCACATGAACACTTTCGCCCCCAGAAACCCCGGAGGACCGAAGGCCACGCCGCAGTATTCCTGGGACGGCAAGGATAGCGGACAGCTTTTCGTTAGCCAGGAGGCGTATAAGACGTATGGTGTGCGCCAGATCTATGGTGATGCTTGGAGTGCGCCTGGTTATAGTGAGTTGCTTTTCTGAACTGCATTTTTCTTTGCTTGCCGTTTGGCTTTCTCCGTTTGCTTGACTCCTCGCTGGGTTGGCTCAACAATATGCCCCGGCTGGGGGAGACGTAGACTTGTTATCTATCAACTATCAAATACCCCCTGTTTATGTGATGCGGGATGGGTTTGATATTTGCTGATGGTCATTTTTGTTGGTTGGTTACAGTGAAGACGAACAACAACGAGAATAACGGCGGCACCCTGTGCGGAGTCCCCGGCGCCAATTGCCAGAGTGGTGATTGGAGGCAGGCGTACGCCGATTATCTCGTGCAGTACGTCAAGTACTATGGCGAAGCTGGAGTTCCGGTCACACGGTGAGTTCTCTATAAAAATTCTCAGATGAGCCGATGTGTATGATGGATGATAAGCCTAGCTAACGTACGATAGCATCGGATTCCTCAATGAGCCCGAGTTCTCACCAGGCTATGGTAAGTTTAAGTTTGCCCCTCCCTGAAGTGGCAGTACCGATTACCTTTGATAAAGTACTTCTTGCTAACATTTGTATAGTATGTACCATGCTATTTGTTTCGTCTCGAGTTTGATCAGTTCAGCAGCGACTAACAGAAGCCACAGGCAGGCATGAACTCCAACGGCGCCCAAGCCGCCGACTTCATCAAAGTGCTGCACGCGACCCTTGAAGCCGCGAACCTGACTAGCCAAGTCGGGATTGGATGCTGCGAGTCCGAAGGATGGGGCAACCAAGTGAACATGGTCAACGCGATCAAGTCCGCGGGCGCAGAATCGATGCTGGCTGTGGTGACAAGCCACACATACACCGGCGGCTCCAACTCTCCCATGAACACGAAAGTCCCCGTGTGGCTGTCCGAGCAATGCGACCTGAACGGCGGCTGGTCGACGACCTGGTACGGCAACGGCGGCGCGGGAGACGGATACACGTGGGCCAACAACATCTTCAGCGCCGTCACAGCCACGCAAGTTTCGGGCTATCTGTACTGGGAGGGCGTGCAGTGGCCGAGCCCCAATACTAACGAGAAGATGATTAAGGTCGATCAGCAGAGCCCGTATAATATCGAGGTGTCGAAGCGTCTCTGGGCTTTCGCCAACTGGAGCCGGTATGTGCGTCCCGGTGCCGTGCGCGTAGCCACTTCGGGCGGTTCGGGCGTCAAGAGCACAGCCTTCCGGAACGTCGATGGTAGCATTGCCGTCGTCGTCATCTCTACCGGCGCCTCAGCTAGCTCTGTCTCCATTAAGGTCAGCGGTGCCACCGCTGCCCCTACTGCGGCTACTGCTTGGGTCACGGATTCTTCGCATGATTGCGCCCAGACTACTGTTACTGTTGCTGCGGATGGCACGCTTAGCGGTTCTGTTGCGGGCAGGTCTATCACCACCTACGTTATCCCGCCCCCTGCGGCGCCCCCAGCTTGAATGGTGGTTGAATAAGGGGTATGTCGCTTTGATATGGTTCTGTTTGAAGCGTTAGGTAGCATAAGGCAAGTGAATAAAACTATTATACTCAAGTCGTAATTCCGAGGTGGTGTGAGTCGTGGATTGAAAGAGAAACCCAGCGTGAGGCGAACTGTAAAATGGGAATCTATGCAGCACGTCTCCCTTTCAGGAGGCATAGGCTTTTCTCTCGATCTTGTAGTGACATCTTCGACACTTTGCGAAGCTCTTGATTTGTTTCATAATACCGTCTATGTAATTCCTACAAACGTGCTAACGCCTTCATAAATGCAACTCCTTGCACGTAGGTTGTCGCTCAAATCTTACTGAAGAGCCCAGAAAGCACCGTCTTGGTATCCGCGCTCGTCTCCTTGACGAGCTTGGCGATGTCTTTGAACTCGGTGATGCCGGCATCGCCCATGGTTTCGTAAAGCCAGCTCTCCGAAGTGGTAACAACGGCACCTTCGGCGCGGAGCCGCGCCAGCGCGATGGGAATCTCCTGCTGGTTACAGCTGCTGACGCCGTCGGCGAGGATATAGACTCTGAAATCTTGGGACACTATGAAAGGGAACAAGTTGATAAGCCGTCAGCTATTTTCCTGAGATATTTTTCTGTGAAAGTGATGTTTCTCAGGGGTGTTTATGGTATACGGACCCAATACCCCCCAAAAAGAAGAAGAAAGAAGAAGGGAAAAAAAAAGGGAGCTCATTGTAGGCCGGCAGCGTTCGGCCACTTCAGATGAATAGAAACTAGAAGACAATATTGGAAAACAGGAGTGAATCTACTTACGAAGGTCAAGCGCAGTCTGCGTCACGCAAATATGGCTTTCAATGCCTACGATGACGACCGAGGGTTTCCAAATGGAGCTCTTGTCCGAGGCGTGCTTGCGTTTCATCTCGTATAAGAGATTTTCCATACCCTTATCGTCCGTCAACATGCTGAAAAGCGTCTTGTCCGAGTTGACCGCAGCATGTTCGACCAGAGACTGTAGCTCGGGGACAATACCGCCTAGTTTGGCGCTATTTTGCGTCGTGACCACGACGGGAATCTGGAGGACCTTCGCGGCACGCAACACCTTTTGGGACGTGAGAAGGCTGGTGCAATGGTCAGTGAGGCTTTGCTACTTTTACCTCTATATAACGGTCGTACTAGTGATATGAGATAGACAGCTAGAGGTGAGAGCGAAGAAACGCGCGATATGATGAAGACTCTTTCATGTCCGAAGGCCCAGGTGGCTAATTCAAGAAAATTAGGACGCCGTACATTTTGTCAAACTGCCATATTGCGTTGCGAAACTTATCCTGCATGTCACAGAGACTGTCGCAAGCATCGACATTATCAGCTTCAAACATGATGCGATTGATCTCATCTGCTCATTATCCCGGTCACGCCATACGTAGCGATGCCGGGCATAACGCAGCAAAAGGGTATTCCTGGGTCACTAACAAGATAACTTGGTTATCTGTACGAGAGAATTAGTCTGCCAGGCCAGGTAAATCATAAGGAGAACTAACTTATGCGCTTCAAAGGCGTCTGCGAGCTTGCCATCGTGTGCGAGTGCCGATATCGCGAACTGAGGTGGAATACGGGCGGAATAATAGACGAATGCACCTTGGATCGTAATCGTAGACAAGCTCGAGTTGTCGTTGTCCTTATTACTGGCAGCAATATCATAAGAAGCAGAAGAAAAAAAAAATATCAAAAGACAAGACGGTGACTTTCAATAACAAACGTCGGTATCGGTGTCAGGACTTCTCAGACATGCATCTATCATCGCTTTACCGAAGAGTAGGTACCTAAAGTACATTAGATTTGTGTACCTGTGCCTTTAATCGGCAAGAGATGCGGGGGCGGGGCAAGGGGCGTTAGAGACAGATACCTCCAGTGTAAGTTCTTATTATTAGCCACCATAGTAACGAGATTCTCACCAATACATAAGGCGGTAAGTACATACCTACATGTATGTAAGTAATATAGTTCTTGGGACGCTATACAAACAGGCTTGTAGCTTGTAGAGAGTACTCTTAGGGCCTTGCGACGCTTGGCATTGATTGCATATTTCAGGAAATTGAACTATACATCGTCAGCCACTCCTTTCCCCATCTTTAGATCTGTCAAGCTAATGAACCTCACGAAGAAAGTAAATAATCTCCTAGAAAGCCCTCGGTAGTATGCCATTACGCCGAAGACTACGGTGAGCGCGAATACTATAGGGACCACATATTGTCGTGGACAAATGAGAGCATACAAGGGATTTGCAACACAAAAAGTTCCGTAGAAGAGCATGCTTTTCCTCCTGAATTAATAAGCCTCCGTATCTAAGGGAATGTCCGGACATTTCGGTTTACTCAGCCCCCAACTAGCTGGGGGATCTCGGTGAGGCGAGCCCTGTTAAGCCACTGCAAATCCCCCTTGCCTGTGGCTACCCTGATATTGAATAGCTCGTCGAGGAACGCGGGTACGAAAGTGCCCGGACCTTTGACGTCGGCCCTTTTGGCCGCTATTTCGGCAGCAATATTGTAATGCAGCAAAGCCGCCACGGTTGCGGTGAACTTATCCTCCGGGTATGCTGCTACCATGGCTGATATTGTCGTGCCGAGACAACAACCCGTGCCCGTAACTGCAGCCTGATACTTATGGCCGTTTTTTATTGTGACCTTTCGACTGCCATCCGTTATGTAGTCCTCCTTCCCGGTCATGACTACGATAGTGTTTCGCTGATGAGCAAGCTCCATCATGACCGTCCACGCGTCTAGACCAGAGTCATCTTCTGCGCTGTCTACGCCTCGTTGTTGGATATCGAGATTTCCGGGCAAGCAGGCGAGAATCTCGGAGCGGTTGCCTTTCAAGACACTGATATGGCCAACATTGAGGATAGTCTTGGCCGCAGATCTCCGCACGGCTGTAGCCCCAGCACTATCGCATTGTCGTCGTGTTAGATCAGATCTCGCGTCCATCGTGTATGAGACTTAGGAAGGGACTTACCCAACTGGGTCGAAAATCACGGGCCCGCCAACGGTATTATAGGCTTTAAGTGCTTTCAAGTAATTTTCCAGTCCCTCAGGGGTGACTGTTCCCATGTTGATAACGAGCGCACCGCCGTGCTTTGCGAGATCCGGGGCCTCTTCGCCGTAGTTTGCCATGATGGGACTTGCGCCGACACACAGGGCAACGTTGGCGGCGAAGTTTTGCACGACAAGATTTGTCATATTGTGTGAAAGCGGTTTCTTTTCGATCACGGCCTTGATGACTCCTGCAATTTTATCCACGAGACGCTTGCCAAATTCCGGCGGCAACTTGACAAGACTCCTCAGCTCTCGCGCTGCCGCCTCCGGGTCTGCTGCAGCTACGATGGCACTCACAACTGCGACGCCGTCGACGCGCTCGCTACCGTGCCATACCACACGTTGAGTGTTCGATGCGTTTATACCCCCTATGCAGACCGTCTTGATGGACAACTCGGCGTTGGCGAGATCGGCCAGGATCTTTTGAAGTCCGTCTATGCCAATGATACTCTTCGTATTCTGCTTGCTGTTCTCGTGAGTCGTCGTGGGATCAGCTCCAGTTACATACCCGTGTGGACATTCGTTCACTCACGTTGCTGTGGCGAAAACAGTCCCGATGCCGAGATAATCGGCGCCTCCCTTGCATGCAGCAAAGGCCTCTTCGGAGTTGCTGACTGTGACACCGATGATTTTATCCGGGCCAAGGAGTTTCCTCGCCGTCTCAAGGTCTATGATAGTGCAGTTAGATTTACTGGCTCCGACACTAACTCTCCTAGGTTATGTGCACCTGTAGTATAAGAACAGAACATAGTGCCGCATGGAAGTGGGAAAGGAGATGGAAGTATATATACCTAGATCGTCCTGTCCAATATGGACCCCTTCGCAACCGACTGCGAGTGCAACATCGACCCGATCGTTGATGAGAAGTGGAACGTGGTATTTTTTCGTGATGGCGTGCAACTTGCGCGCCATCTGGACCAATTCTCCTGTATCACGCGTCTTTTCCCGGTATTGGACACAGGTTACGCCACCCTGCAGTGCGGCCTCGACGATCAAGCAGAGGTCCTTGTCACCAAGGATAACAGGTCTCGAATCTGTTACTAAGTATACTGAATAGTCAATATGATCTTTCTCCATCTCGTCGGCGTGAGTGGGCTGGTGAGCCGGTCAATCCCTAAACCAGGCAACGCTTTGGTAAGTTACATATGTAAAGACTTGCATATAGGGACTATCAGTACATACCTAGTTAGTACTATAATGTCACGCCCCCGCAGATGCTCACATACTGTAGGTAGGCATATGTGTAGTGAGATGGAGCAAAGTTAGTGCACCCCAAGCTAGTGCATCCATTGGCTACCTGTGTACATAGGCAGATACTACTACTACTGCTACTATCCCAGCAGCTCGCGGGTCTTTATACTAGTACAGGGCTAAGCGGACGCCTGGCAAGTAGGCATTTTACTGTGTGCAGGTAGGCATGAATTCAGTTCTTAAGACGAGACATGGACGCATCTAGACGGCCGCCAAGTACTGGCTACTCGGTTGTTAATCGATTTTTCCATTTTGCTCAGCATTCGCTAGGCAGGCACCTAGGTATAGTTTAGCTAAACTTAAGGTGTCAAAAACGTTGCAAGTGACGGGGCAGCCTTGGTTGGTGAACAGCAATAAACACTTGCCTCCTCTTTCTGGGTACGCAAATCAATCACTCGGCTGCCGTAGTCGACGTCCTAGCTTTATTTGACGGTGTCATCCACGAAAAGGCCGACGCGCCGCCAACGGGATTGTTTGACGTTCGAGGCGTACTCGATACGCTTCGAACCTCCCGGTTTATCGGAACTGCCTTGGTGTCCAGTGCACCGATCGAAGTCCTCTTGGCCTCCCATCGGACTGTGCTGCTAGTGCCTCCATCCGCCGTCGTTTGGCTTTTGCGTCGTAGCTCCCCACTACTTCTAGGCGCTGGGGCCGGTTCATAAGCCGCACCCGTCCTGGTCGAAGACGAAGATGCCGATTTCAAGGGCTTGAGCACTTTCATGTTGCGCCCTCGCCCGGCAGGCTGGTATCCACTTAGAAGGCCACCCTCCTTTTGATCGGTACCATTCGCCGCTGCTCCTCGCCACGAATTCCAGATGCTGCCCGCTCCTGAAGCATGCCGCGTCCCATCTCCAGCGGCATCCGCGGCCTGGGACTGTATATCTCTATCTTTAGAGCCCACTTGCTCGGATACGCCATTTTCCTTTGGGAACCTCTCGTTCTCACCACTACTCTCGGAGACGACACTGGTGTCGCCAGTTCCAGCCAGCTGGCTCGCTTGCTCAGAAATAGGCGTGGAAACCTCAGCAAGCTCTTGCTCGTCTCGAGAAATTTTCGCCTGCACTGACTCTGGCGATTTGTTGGTCAGCTGGGTCTTCGACTCGCCAAGAACGAAGGGACGTGCAGTCGCGTTAAGTTTCGGCTTCTCCGCATATATAAACATCGTGCGAATATTCTTGAAAGTACCCTGGTCTTCGGGGCGCACAAATGGTATCGACAGCTTCTCGCGTTCGCTGCTGTACAGCGTCATCCGATTCTGGGAGAAGAGGATATCGGCAGAGTGCTCCCTCAGAGTTTCACTGCCGATGAAAATGCGAATCACCTTTTTGGCGTCCGCCATCTCCGGCTGATCCATGCCGGCCACTTCAAACGTACACCCGAGGCTTGGCATTTGGGGGGTAGCCCGTGAGTTGGAATGAGAAGCTGTAGCTTCCGTGAGATACACGTGTAACCGAATGCGACTGACCCCGTCCAGGTCTCGGTGGATATCATCTACTAGGTCTAGCTCTTTAATCAGGGAATACTCTACTACGGACTTCTGCGATCCTGTGCAGATGTCTGCGTACAGAAGTGTATCATGGGAGAAACTGGGCGTGAGCCAACACCTTATGATGGACGGTACCGAGCCTAGGATAAAAAAGCTTGGAGGGGGCTCTGGTATGCCAACCGGAGAATCCTCCTCTTGGCCACCAGGCGTGAAAGTGGTGTCTAAGCCTAGACTACTCCCTCGCCCAGAGGCTACGGAGTGATGGGAGTGGATAGAATGCACCGAGTGGCCAGCAGAGCTATGCCTGCCATCGGACTTGTGCGACATTGACCGCTCCATCATTCCATGAGTCCCTAAACCGCTCCCAGGCCGAATAGGACCAAAATCACCAGACTGTCGGCCGTTCTGTGCCCAGCTTGAGCCTTGCAGAGCACTCTCGTCAAAGCGAACGCTATTGGCCCTGGACGCCGCGCCTCGTCTCATTGGCTCATCCTCGGCATCAAGGTGAAGACTACCTAGGAGGTTTTGTCCCTGTTCTTCGAAATCATCGAACATCTCGCCTTGAGGCATCTGAATTGGACCTGGTATGATATCATGATTAGATGACTGGTTGCCCATAGAACAGTATTGTGGTGAAAGCGTAGCTCACCATGTTGAGGAGTACCCCCTAAAGCACTCGGGAAAGGGGAGTTCCAGGCTGACTTGATGGCTGCGTCATCTGCCTGGCGTTTCTCCAGGCGAGAGAGTCTCTCGGCATGGCTGTTTTGCACAACCTGTATTTGCTTGACGTCCATCTGGACATTGTAAAGTTCGTCACGCGTAGCCGAGAAACGCGGATCCATTCCCACGCCGAACCGAGGATATGTAGATTTGTAGCCGGGAGTAGAGATGCCGGGTATTGTAAGGAGAAGGCAAGGTTGTTGAAAAGTGATTGGAGGGACCGTAACAATGGTACCGTGGAACGTCAGGCTCGAGGAGCTTGAAATGTACAGCTCATATCATGGACAACCCGCGTGGAAGCTCCAACTTGGGTGCAGAAATACTAGCAGGCTAGAGCGTTTAGAAGTATCTGGGTCTAAGCACAACTTGCTGTGACCTCGAACTTGAGTATCCGATCGATGAGGCCTGCCACCACCTCCTCATCGCAGGGGACCCAACGGTCGTTTCGCTGGGACAAGACGTTTAGAGGTTGCTTATATTTTGTTACGAGGATCTGCAAACACGTATATAAAGTCGATATTATATGGATCGACGTAGGAGCCTTGGGCGGCAGCGGCAGCGGCAGCGGTGGCAGGTTGTTTCGTAAGGGCTTGGAGCGTGCTATGTCAAGAATATCGTAGTAGGATGGCCAAAACTTGGTTAAATAGACAAGTTCCCGTATAGGAGTGGTTCGATACTGCACCGGGAGTAGTTGCAAAGACACAAACAGGCAGACACAGCTATGCGTGAACCAAAGGCTTGGGAGGTGGGTTGGTGGTACAGGACAAGGAGAATGGATGGTGTAGCCTTGGGTGGCGTTGGGGGTAGCGCCAGGGGAAGAGCGTGTAAAAAGTGTCGAGTTGTCGAAGACTCTGTGATTGAAATAAGTAAAACCAGGTAAGTTACCAGTATATAGGTAGGCTCTGCGATATGTAAAGGTAGCGGAGGCCAGGAGGGAGCAGAGAAACGTGAATTCGGTCAGGATTTGGTGCTAAACCAATAGGTCTTAATACAAGGAGAATCAAGGCGGTCGGTCAATTGCCTTTATTTGTCTGGTTGTAAGTACCTAACTAGTGGTCAGGTTCAAAATAGTTTTTCGATGGAAATTAGAGTTCTTAAAAGTGGCAAGTGTTCAATAGAGGAGAAGGACCAAGATAATGTAATGGTAGATTGTAAGATGGTGATGGTGGACAGCTTGGATACTTACACACCTGCTACCCAGTCCAACGGAGGTACAATGCACTTCTAAATGAAGCCTATCGCGTTAATAAGGCGAACTTGGGGCTATGATTGTGTTGCAGGGAGTTACCTAATCCAACCTACTGTTTATGGCCTAGCGGCATCTGATGGGGGTGGTGATAAAGCAATGCTTGATTTCAACAGGTTCAGAGCATCCTCTCTACCTACATATGTAGGTACGTCCTGCTATTGCATTAGTTTGTGTTGAAATGCGACATTCTGGTACGGTCTGAGACATCCCAGCAGTCACATTTTTGTGTAAATTTTATCTTTAATAATAACAGGAGAACGTTTGTTATCAGCCCATTCTAACGAGGCAAGCTATCTATTTATATTGTCTAGCGGTTTGGCCTACGAAGCAACTCAGACCCCTCCTGTTTGGCCTTGTGCAGACCAGCTTACAAATGCTTGAGGGATGTGAGGACAAAACAATGTTTTGACGCCTTTCTCTCTCAGAGCTGGGCCTGCTGAGCTTGCTGGGCTCTAAATATTGCCAGGATTCACTGAAGTATCTGGTCAGCATATACTCCAACCTCAGGGGCTAGAAGGGCTATCATTCCAGGCTATGACAGTGACAACCCGCGCTTGTTCCCAGCTAGAGAAGGATAGTACCGAACACTTGTAGCTAAGAGAGGGAAGATAACACAAGGAAAAACGTAACAAGTATAGGAAATACTCACTAATTCGCCAGTCTGGGTGAACGAAGCCTCCGTCTGGAAGAGTGATGTGTGACTTGACAATGTCAAAGAAGACCTTATACGCTTCCCCACTCATATGCAAACCGTCTGGGAGGAGCTGCTCTAGAGCACCGCGCTTGCCTCCCTCCGGATAGCCCAATTGCGGGCCGCTCGGGTCATAGTCTGGTGTCATGGAGATCGCTTTTTCCATGAGAGTCTTTTGAAGATCAACCAGCACAACGCCCGGGACCTCTGCCGCAACCTGGCGAGCGGTTTCAGAATATTGGGCACTGACAGCAGCCTTGCGGCATATCTCTTTGTGGCCGTTTTCAAGATCAACCTGGAATGACTTCATTTCGTCAAGAGGAGGAGGAGTCACAAGAAGAATCTTTGGGTTATGGGCTTTGATGAGCTCGTGGGTAAGGACTGTCCCCAGGTTAATATCAAAGTCGTTCGCCCGCCGAATGGTAGAAGATCTTAGAGACTTCAGCCTCTATTACGATATCAACTTACTCTTAATCAAATTGTCTTTGTATTGATCAATGGGCACTCCTTGACTGCTGGTCGGAATAGGGAGGCAGGCATCATTTGCGCCAAGGAGAACGAGCTAGTATGGCCGAAAATAAGCTATCTGAAGAAAGCAGGCCGGCGTCGCACTGAACCGAGAGGTCACAGAACTTTGCCTAACATACCAAATATTCGATAGGTGGCGTAGTAGGGGAGGGTGGTAGAAATATCTGGGGGAGTACTTCAAGGGCATTCTTGGTGTTATAACCCGAAAGACCCCTGTTGATCACGTCGAAATGCCGTATGCAAACTACACGGCTTGTTTTAATCATAGGTCAACGTCCAGAGTATCCATACGCCGCGAACTTACGGTGCTGGAGTGCTCCTTGGAATGAGAATCCATCCTGCACCTGGCTGGCCCCTTGAAAAAGGGAATCTCCAAATAGCACGACTTGCTTGTACGGTTTCTGCCTATGTATTAGTACTCAAGTCAGGGCTGGGGAGAACCTAGCAAATACCCAATGCATTTTACCGTGTTTTCTCTACCATCGAACTGTGTAGAGCTGATCTATGTGCTGCAAGCCTGCTTGATTTCAAGGGATGACTCAAAATACTGGGTAGGTATTCTGTGTCAATATGATGCTTTAGGTTTGCAAAGGCTTATATACCCAAGCACAAATACGGTATTTTGCTTTTACGTAGTTAGGTAATTGGAAGCCAATGGACTTTTCCAGGCAGGATAAACATACGATACTATGCCTGAGAGAGTCTTGAGATATGCAGGTAAGTATGGGAGGAAATGTTACCTGCATACATATGTAGATAGGTAGTATGTTTCGTGTGTTACATCAAGAGCTTTAGGATAATAGCACCAATGCAGTGGTACTATTACTCCCCTCCATCTTATATCTATGAGGTCCCTACATATAGCGGGGTGCATAGGAGTTGGAGACAAGCATCTGGTTCAGGTGGGGGGTAGTTACCCGAACTAGGCAGTTGATCTCCCACTTTCATCGAATGTAGAGCGGGGCAGTTAAAATGGAGATTACAGTGGATTCTCCAGTTCATGCCAAGAAGGCTAGACATCTTCTTATCGATAAACCGAACGTGGGAAAAAAGTTGCTGGATCAACTCGTGAAGACATCTGTAGTACTATATCGAGACATCACGGCCTGCCGTCCACCCTCCCAAGTCCAGAGCGTTAGCAAGTCATTAATTGGCCTTGCTACTACACCTTCAATGTTCGTTCTTGCTCGATAAACTCAGATAATGGCGACTGCGTTAGCTGCGCAACTGGCGCAAATCGCCGCAAACTCGAAGTCCTCGCTCGATGTAAAAGCTCAAAAGGCTGCCCATTCCAAATCCTTAATATTTGAGCCCCGCGTCGCAGCATCTCAGGGCTTCCAGACGCTTTACGCAATATGTCGCGAAGGTTTTGATGAGCTTTGTCAGCTTGACTCTCGGTTTATCCCTTTCGGCACCACAATCTTTAGCGAACAAAGCCAGTCTGAGGATCGCACTCAGATGACTGCCGCTGAGAATGCGGAGCTTGACAAGAGGGTCGGCTCTTTTCTTCGCCTTGCTGGAGCGCGCTTGAGGCTTATGCCAACTATTAAAGCGATTGAATGGCTTATAAGGAGGTTTAGGTAAGCTAGGACAGACTCTTTCATCAGATTGTTAGCTAACCGTCCCATAGAATTCACGAATACAATACGACAACGATCATATCAACATTTCTCCCTTACCATACCATCCCAGCATTTGTGACTTTATTGTCCATACTACCTAGTGACCTTCCGCAAGTCTACAAATTCTTAAGTCCCTATGTCAAGTCGTTGACTTCACCTCCACGTGCGGTATTGGTTCACCGAGCCATACATCACTCCGACTTCCTCAGCACACTATCAGCATACACTCTTGAAACATGCCAGGCGCAGCAGCATTATCCCGCATTGATATCATTCTGGGCTGGTATCATGACTGAAGCCGTCAACGGAATGTTGGACAAGATGCGCTCTGGCCGCAGCGCCATACAAAAGAGCAACGACCAAAGCTTATTTCACTTGATAGGGCCCACTATTAGAGACGCCCTGGTTATGTCCAGTGTATCTAGCCTGCAGATTGCTTGTTATATGGTGGTTACCGTATACGTTGCCAAGGGCGACTTGGACGATGGCACCATCAGTGCTCTGATGGAACAACTGGTTGCTGGATGGACTGCGGAGAGTCTACGTCCTGGATTGATATGTCTCTCGGTGCTGGCCCAATATAGGTCCGCAAAGCAAATGTCCGGCAAGGTTACAAGGGCATTATTGAAGGTTCAAAATATACCTGAGTTGCTGGCCGCCATTGGTAAAGAGCACGACCTGGGAAAGTTGGCAAATGGTCTCTGCCTCGCGTTAATAGACCGAATCTATAAGAAGGGCGACTCTAGAGGTCTCCCTCTTATTGAATCACTTCTTTTGGCGTCTGTTTTAAGCCAGCAACAGGCAGGGGTTATTTTCAAGTCTCTATTGTTAGCCGCCTACAAAGTTGACGATCAGGTTGATGCCCAAGGAGAAATCCGGAAAGACCTGGCATCGACGATAATCCGACTCTCGCAAGTGGAATCAGACATTCGCGGTATTTTTACGCAAGCCATCAATGATACAAGCGTTGACTTGGACGAATTAGAGATGAGATTGGACATACAGATTCGGCCACGACTCCTACCTGCTCAGTCTGCTACGGATGCGGAGATGGCCGACGGTGGCAACGTCCAGATCCAGACTGAGAGCTTTAGTGATGCCCTTGAAAAAGCCCGTAAAATCCAGACGCAAGCAGCGGGTTCATGTCTAAGGCCTAAGTCTTTGGATGTCTTCAGTGACCTCTGCTCTGTCTATCTGTCGGGGCTGGCAGAGCCAAGCAACGTTGTCGTATTCGAAGAGATTTCGCCTCTCCACCGCGGACAAGCTAGTAAAGAGCCGTTCTACTTTTCTTTCCTTATGAGGATTTGGTGTGGGCCATATCCGACTTTGGCAAGAGTCGGGGCCCTAGACCTTGCGAAGAAACGCTTGAAGCAGAATGACTGCAGCGGGGTAGATTATCAAGCAATTCTCCCATACAGCATCGCTGCCCTGAACGACCCATCCAGGAAAGTGAGAAGGGCTGCTGCAGATCTAATTACAGTCTTAGGGGACATATACGCTGCCGCAGACCCTTCAACACATACATGGGGCCAGCAAAGTCTTTACGATAAAGCCGACGTCCTGGAGTGGATGAGTCTCGACACTTGCCAAAAATTTATTCAGACGATTCTCCTTCCATCGCTTGAGGAGTGCGTACTTAATGCGGACTACATTGTTGGGATCACTAATAGTGCGCTTAATACTGGTACGAGGAGTGCGGTTGAAGGGCCGGAAAATGATAAGAAAAACCGTCTGTCGCACAGTATGCGGCGTTCGATCCTAGCGTTCCTGTCACTACACGCGGTCTGTTCTCCACTGTTAACCCTGAAACTTCGTCTTGGGGTATGCTTAAACCAGGTTAAGAGTATTTCGGGGACATCTCGCACTCAGCTGCTTCTTCCTCTGCTGAAGCAATGGACTTCATTGTCCGCTGATGAAGCTACCCAACTATGCTCTCTGGAAAAAATTGAAGAGTCGGCAGTAGATCAGAGCAGTCTCGAGGTCTTGCTACCGAATGAAAGGGAGGGCCTAGAGTTCCTGTTGGATGTGGTTGAGACTAAAGAGCTTCTTTCTAGGGAGAAGTTCCTACATGCTGCTTTTCTCCGAATCCGAGAGTTGTGGCCAAGTATGAAAACAGATACGAAACACGTTGTGGCCCAGCGAATGTTGAAGTTAACGCAGAAAGATTGGTCTGATGAGCGCAGCCTTGCCACTACCGAAGCCGCCGACCTTCTACGGCATGTTGAGCTTCCGACCGACATCCTACTATACTCCTTGGAGTCCCTGGAGCCAACAGCTAAAATGGCCGCTGAACCACCACCAGGCAAACGGAGAAAAACCAGTTCCTCGGAATCGAGCAGGGGACTGGGGACGCAAGCTACATCCGAGATGACGGCGACACTAAAGCAAGTCACCTTCGTCTTGCAACTAGTAGAGGGCTCCGATCCTGAAAAGCATCCTGAACTGCTTAATGCTCTATTCAACACTCTGTCGGAGCTTCAGCATTTCCGCGTCTTGGTTGGTTCAGAGCTTGGCTATCTTCAGAGCCTTGTGCTTCGGAGCCTACTGGCCATGGTTCCTGCCTACAAAGATAACAAGAATCTCACGATCGACAGCACGGGCGGGCACGGCGACCTGCTTGTTAACTGCATACAGAAATCCTCGAGTCCTGCTGTCCAGAGCACCGCGCTCCTTCTAGTCGCGAGCCTCGCCAAAGTCGCACCCGATCTGGTCCTCAATAGTGTGATGCCGATTTTCACACAAATGGGCACTTCGGTTCTCCGACAAAGCGATGACTATTCGGCTCATGTCATTAACCAGACTGTTAAGGAAGTTGTGCCTCCATTGATCCAATCACTTCGAAAAGGCAAGGTCAGCCCCTTAGCCGGCTCGTCCGAGCTCCTCTTAAGCTTCGTCACTGCCTACGAGCACATACCCTCTCACCGCAGGCTTGGCCTCTTCGTATCCCTTATAGAAACCCTTGGCGCTACGGACTTCCTCTTTGCACTCCTGAGTATGCTTATAAACATGTACGGCGCTACTGAGCAAGTCCTGTCGTTTGCGACCGATGTCTTCAACTACTTTACTGTCGAGACCCAATTGCAGTCTCTCATCAAACTTCTCCACCTCGTTGGAGATATCTTCCAGCCACGGCCCAACATCTCCGCCGTCCTCCTCGGTACAAACGACCAGCGCGATCGAGACCCCGAAAAGATAGGTCTTAGCGAGCTCACCTTGATTCCTCAACTGCTCTCAAGCAGGAAGCTGACCACACAGATCAGCAGACTAGCTGAGCGAGATGACATGGAAGCATCCAAGATCAGGGAACTTTACTCTACCCTCTTGGAAGATTTATTGCGCTTAGCCGATTTGCTGAAGCAACGTAAGCCACTATACAATTGCTGTGGCGATGCGCTCTCCAAGCTTTTGAACCTGCTCTCAATCGCAGAGTTTATTAAGGCGGTTGAAATGTTGCTCGATCGGCCAGATCCGATACTGCGCCGAAAGGTCCTGAAGGCCGTTGAGGCAAGAATCGACCAGGAGAGCCAAGCAGATGGAAATTCAAGGACCGCTCTACTCGCCTTTCTACCGCAGCTCACAGCAATCATCAGGGTATCAGATGACGTTGCTTACAAGCACATTGCCGTGGGCTGTGTCGACAAGATTTCTGAGAAGTTTGGAAAGAAGGATCCCGAAGCAGTGGCAGCTGCCGCTTCCACGATTGCCGGAAACGAATGCCTCGGCCAAGACGATGTGCAACTTCGTGTCATGGCCCTCTTGTGCTTGGCTTCGCTAGTCGATGTCCTTCAAGACGGCATCGTCCCGGTACTGCCATCTGCAATTCCCAAGGCTCTATCCTACATAACAGAAAGCTTCAGCGCCAGCGCTCGCCTTCCAGAGCTGCACAATGCCGGTTATGCCTTCATCACTGCACTTGCACAATACATACCATATATGCTGTCGGGCTCGTACCTGGGCCAGATCTTCTCTGTTTCTAGCGCGTCGGCGAAGTCGAAGCTAGGAAGTGAAGCTAACGACACCCGCCTCCAATGTCTCCAGTTCATCGCCAAACAAGTCGAAGCAAAGACGATGTTCAGTGCTCTCGAAAAGAGTTTCAACATTTATGCGGATTCAGGCCAAACCGTAAGAACATTTTAATTCACAATACATCACAATACATCTCTACTAACAAATATTTCTACAATAGGCTATGCGGGAATATCTCAACATCTTGGGTATCGCCATTGACAAACACTCGAAGAACGACATCTCAAAGAACGTTACTGTCCTGTCGTCTACCTTGCTCAACACCATTGACCTCCGCAGAGTGCTCCACTCGAAAGAAGAGGTTGACGGTGAATTTATCAGACACGTCGGCCAGGTCGAAGACATTGTCAATGATGTTGCACTTAGAATGGTATACAAGCTAAACGATGCAGCATTCCGACCGATATTCTCTCAGTTGATGGAATGGGCTACGGCGGTACCAAAGAAGGATGTCACCGGGAGGACTCTACGTCTCCTGAGTGTCTACGGTTTCCTCTCGGCCTTTTTCGGTAATCTCAAGTCGATTGTGACGAACTACGCAACGTATGTCGTTGAAAGCGCCGTTTCAGTGCTAAAAGCAGCAGACATTTCGAGAGCAGAGGAACGTGATCTTTGGCGCAGAGTCTTGCAAGTTCTGGCACAGTGCTTCGAACATGATCAGGACGATTTCTGGCAAGCACCTGCCCATTTCAACGCGGTTGCCCCTGTGCTTGTGTCGCAGTTTGCGCATGCCACCACTGTCGACTTGACGAGGGAACTAATCCCTGCTATTGTCGAACTGGCAGCGACAGCAGACTCCCAGGAACACCAGAAGGAACTCAACACGTCTCTGCTCAAGAAATTGCGCTCTGAACAGGCCTCTGTGCGTCTTACGGTGGTGAAATGCCAGCAGGCGCTCACAGATAAGCTGGGAGAAGAATGGTTGGCCATGTTGCCAGAGATGCTGCCTTATATCAGTGAATTACAGGAAGACGACGATGAAGATGTGGAGAGGGAGACAAATCGGTGGATTTTGGGTATCGAGACTATTCTCGGAGAAAGCCTGGATTCAATGCTTCAGTAAATTACCATGTAAATATCCTCTCAACTTGAGAACTTTATTAGAGAAGCATATTTCTTGAGGTGACTTCTTTGTTCAATGCCCGACTTGCGGAGCAAGTTGAGACACCCGACTCTACTATCTGTGAGCAAAGATCTTCATCTACTGGGTCGACCTGGTCGTTTAGTTTCGGCTGGTATATTCCTCAAAAAGACAGGAATGAAGACGAGAAGACCGTAAGGATGAGCCGGATATTTCATGTAAAATCTACTACAATCAAACTTAGAATGTTCATAATCTCTCGTTATGTCAGCTAAGTCAGTCAAGTACAGCAAGCAGTAATCAGTCCGTTGGCGACCAGGAAAGCTTGCTACCTAGATGCATTAAATAACCTACTTCGACTAAGTTGCATTCACTCGAGAATGAAACACAAGATCGAAGTGCAACAGGAGTACCTTCCCAAGTTCCTAGTGAGTCACACGCAATCAGGCCAAATTTTAACTTCTTCATGTTTGTTGATATTATTTTAACATCTTATTTTATATTTTATTAACTGCTACGATAATTTCCCAGAGAAATCATCAGAACCAAGAATCGACTTCGTTATACGCGGCGAGGGAGGCCACGATAGTTGCCTCTCGTAGCTTTTTAGTGAATTCGGGGCAGGTGAGGTTGTGACGCCCCGTCTTGTCACTAATGTGAAGCTTTGCCCATTCGCAGTACCAGTCGAACCGGATGCTGATCCTCCCCTTCGCTTCGCCCGCCCTTCTTCAGGTTCGGGATCAACAACCTCCCCACAGTCTTCGTATTTTACTGCCCTGGTGCGGTTGACCTGCAAAGCGACGCTCTAGCGGCGGGGGAAGATGATTAATCACAGGTTATCCACCCTCCTCCAACCCTAACCTTTTCCTTTCCCGAACCGGCGGCCGATCACCCAACTCAAAGAGAAAGCGGACCGACCGAACCGACCGTTCTCCCTGCTCTGAAATCGATTCAGAAAAGTCAACCGTAGCTCAGCGGCGCAGCGTACTCGTGAGTCCTCTCCCTTCCGACCCTTGCTAGCGGTCATGAAGTTCTAACCAGCAAGCAGCAGCAAGACAGTAATCAACGTCAGTCAGGTTTCCTACCCACCGCAGCACCTTCCCGGGAACGAGAGCGAGCGAACCGAGAAATAACTACAGGGAAGGCGCCAACAAGAGTACCTCCTGGCTGATGGGCTTGTTGGCGACCGCGAGGTCCGTGGGGATTACTTTTGAAGACCTCGTATGCCGGCGGCTCATCCCCTCAACAGGCGTGACTGGAACACACCCCACCACACACCAGTTGTTTTGTCCTGTTTGGGCGTGCGTAGCAAGGGAATGTGTTCTAGTCACGTCTCTTGAAAGGCCGCGTTGGCAAAACAAGCTGAGCTTTTGCCGCGAAGGTTTTGATCAAACTCCCTTTCTTCCCTTTCCCTTCGCACACCGCCACCCGCCCACCCACTCATCGGAAGGGTTGGCTGGTTTGAGCTTTATAGTAGGTGGCAGGTGGCAGGTGGCAGGTGTATTCAAGGTCGCGATCCGCCAGTACCTACTGGCCATAGCGCAAGGCCCTTAAATGCACTTGACTGGCCGATTGCCGTTTCGTTAACCATGTGGCGATTCCTTCACCTGGCCTGCCCTCCTGTACCGTAGTACGCACACAAAGGCGAAACAAGGTTGACCGTGGTCGGTTGTCCGTCCGTTCGTTCGTTTCGTCTCTCTTCGGAGGTTGAACGCGCTGGGGCCCGGCCCATACTGGTGGTGTTGTATGGGTGTGTGCCCGGGGTTACGTAGGGCGGCGTAGTCATTCACCCGGTATTTGAAGAGCCTTGATCAAGAACGGCCTCCAAAAATTCGGCGGTGGCATTAGTTGCGGCCGCGGCCGGCTGCCGGCATTGTGCTCGATCGAACTGCAGAAGTAACCTTAAGCAGCTCGCCTTCCCTGTCGTTGGCCAGTCCAGCCCAGCCCAGCCCAGCCCAGCCCTCGGATACATATACCGGTACGCCCGAGCCCGAGGCTGGGTTGAGGATAGAGGGTACGGCGGAGACTGCAAGGGCACGCGAGTACCGCGGCAGCGTTCGGCCGAGTTAGCTGCTAGCGGCAGCCAACCCTAGCCTGCACTGGCCCTCTGCTCTCTCACCTGTTGGTAGGGTCGAACGGGACGCCTGACTGGGATGTTGCCGCCGCCCGCCCGCCGCCCTACTCATTGGCAAGCTCTCGGGCGCATATACTGACAAGCCCGAGGGCTGCCTTGGTGGGGAACGAGGGAACGACGGGGGCTGCCAGGGCACGCGGGTATCGCTGTGGCGTTCGTTCTAGTTGGCTGCCTGCCAGCAGCAGCAACCGACCACAGCCTGCCTCGGAGGCACTGGCTCTCCGCCCTCTCACCTGTTGATAGGGCCGGATGGGGCGCCTGACTGGGATGTTGCCGCCGCTACCGCCAACGCCACTGGTTCTGCTGATTTTGGTGCTGCGGTTTCTGATATTAATATGTTAGTTACATCACAAGGTAAGTGGAATTGTCTTGTTTTGTTTAATGGTGTGCAAAAGAGGACTTACTTATATTTGAATGGGGAACAAGGTTGACCGTGGCCGGACGTCCGTCTCTTTCCAAAGCTTAGCCCGGCCCTCATTTGGTTGGGTACGAGAGGCCCGGGCTACATAGGGCGGCGTGGTCATATGACAGCGACTAACAATACACTGCCCGCCACCCGCCGCCGCCACTGCTGATGCTAGTGCTGCTTCTGATATAAAACTGTTAGTCACAAGGTAAGTCAAATTGTACCGTTTGTTCGTGGGTAACTACTTACTGGGACTTCTCCGCTCTTGGTAGCCTTCTTGCACCGCTCTGGGTCGGCGATTGTCTCATGGTTGATGAGACGGCACCTGAGAACGCATCGACCGATGCCAGCTGCGATGGTTGGCAGGGCTGTCTAATATATTGCCAGCTGCCATCTTATATGCCAGATGGTCTTTTTGAGCCTGCTGCTGTGGCAAGGGATGCCGGTTCTTCTACTCGATGTGTAGATATCGAGAGTCTGCCACCCCTGTAGGAGTACGTAGTACCGCCTAGTGCAAAGACCGCGTCCAATCGTATCGAGTGTCGGTGATGCACTCGTTGTTTTCGTTCGGAAGCGACAAAGTTCCTCTACTTGTCCTGCGTAGTAGGCGCCGAAGTCGCCAAGTCCTATGTTCCTGCTCCTGCGGCAATCGCGTTGTATAGTTTCTTAAACGTCGACTGGGCCTGAAGGCGGTACGAACCGACCGTCCAGCGGAGGGTCACAGCCCCCAAAGTCTGTTCAGTATGGATGCAGGATACCAGCTCCGGCTAAGTTTCCGCCCCATGGCTTCCACACGGTCCAGTCTCCCGGCACCGCCGCGTCAACTCGCAGGCGAATTTATTATCTCGATTTTGGCGCCGCCGGTTAGCCACCCATCAGCGTTATCATGGTCTCATATCGGCCTCGCCCGCCAGGTGGTTTGACAGGGGACCCGAAGTTAAGCCAGGGACCGGACCACCCAGTCAAATGGTTATGGTGGATAGATAGAGGGTGGCCCGGTATTACTATTCATTGGATGGCTGGAAGCAGCGGTCTGCGGCAACCATGGTCGTCACCATGACCGCATGTCTCATCGCCGGCCGGTCGAGTGCCAGGCGCCGTGAAGCTGGACTGGGGGCTGGACCAGCCAGCCACCCCCAGTCTAACTCGTTGTCCCGGACAGTGAGTAACGACTATCGGCTCTCGCTCAACCCGGCCAGGTCGATTGGTAGGCGTAAAAAAACCCCCCTAAATCTGAGGATACGTGCTGGCTGAGACCAGCTCGCCAGTTGCCCACGATATCCCTATCGGCGCGTCTTTAGCCACGACGCGAACCAGCCGCCGTCTGACTACAAACGAAACTTTCCCAATATCTGTGGATGACCAATTCTTCTGTCGGCCAATTAATTTCTTTGGCGAGGGCCTCGCCTTCTTCATGAATGGCATGCCAATGGCCTGCCCGTGGATTTGTATTGACCGCACCACGCTCGTGGTATACAGTGGCTAATTGCTAGGCAAGCTAGTCACCCAGCAATCTACGCCGGCGCTTTTCGGTTATGACGCGGAACCAGCCGCCGTCAACTCGCAGGCAAATCATACGCCGCCCGCGGCGTGTCCACTGTCCCGCTGTTCGAACAGCATGCCGTATTTGGAAAGGTTGCCCTAGTCCACCAAGTGCCGCGATTCAGATTGTCCGGAAAATTCTCGGCTCCTGGCCGGTTTCTGCTTCCCTAGCAGCTGTCAGAGATGCCTGGGGTGTCCGAGGTCTCCGTCACCACTTGCGTGCGGTGGTATTTGGTTGGTAAAGCCTGCGCTGGATCGGGGCAGGTGTCGGCTCAATGTCCACGGGTAGGAGCACCGAGGCTGGTCGCCATGAGTCTATCGCTTGCGTCCCTTGCGATGTGGTATGGCGTCCCCTCAACCTCGTGTTCGAAACATCACGACAACTGCCCCGTACCTCAGGAAGCCGTTGTGGTACGAGTTCCCGGCGACTTTCTGGACGATCGGGCGTCTGACATTGATCTAGATTAACGTCCAGAGTCTTTACTTCTTTAGCGACGCCTGGTGCAGAGCATGGGTTAATAAGTGGTAAAGCAGGTGGCTGATGACTGCAACAAATGACTTACCTCGTAGAAAGTATTGGATGATGGGGAATAGAGACGTGTTGGCTAGGTCTCCCTGGCTTAGACACGACTTGTGTGAAATAAGTCGTGTCAAAACGATGATCGACTATTCTCGATCTCTGGACGGATTGGTGTTGTCGACAGGAGGATTGCTGTCGACGTGTTGGCCTGGGCTCGGTCGGGTCGCTGACCGAGGGGGTAAACAGAGAGGATGACAAGCACAATGCTCGCGACTGATATCGGATATCAGCCACGAGACGCAGCCCATCTCAAATTTGTGTTGGTATTATGCGGAAGCGTTATCTTGGCGCGAGGGCGTCCCGCCAACCTTGTCCCGCCAACCTTGTCCCGCCAACCTTGTCCAGTGTTTCTCAAGGTTGACCACCCCCGACTTGAGAGCGCGGACGTCTTTGCTCTCCCCCCTCCCCTTGAGCCAACAGGACGGGTCTTCGCGGTAACTGGGTACCAGTCGACGTAGACATGGACATAGACGTTAGGCATGATGATGGGCTGGTGTTGTTGCCCCGATCATAGTTGGCCTGGATCATGCCCACCACACTTTGCATTTGGCTGGACATGCCTTGTCGAGGACAGCATATACATGTGCCGCTAATTCCCGGACTGAATTAGAGCCGCTGTCATGTATGTTTTGTCGGAGGCTTCGCGTCTATCCTGTTCGTCTTCGGAATGTCCCTTGCTCTTCTGCCTCATAGCGCCGCCGTTCCGTATTGTGCTTTTCCGATAGGTGAAAAACCACTGCGCAAATTGCTTCCTTCTCTTCTCTTCTCTTTTCTCCTTTTTTTTTTTTTTTTCTTCCTTCTTCCTCGCTCCCCCATCTTGCTCCCTCATTTTTCTTTTTCTTTTTCTTTTCGTTTCCTTTTCTTTTTATACCTTTTTCTTTTTTTCCTTTTCCTTTCCTTTTTTTATTTTTCTTTTTTGTTTTCCCCTTTCCTTCTTTTTTATTTTTTCTCTTTTCCCTCCTTTTTCTGTCAGAGGCTCTGCAGTTCTCTCATCTCTTCAGAATGGCGCTTGCTCCCCGCCCCCAAACCGTTGGCAGTCTGCGTTGTGCTTCTCAGTGGTAGGAAGCTTGACCAGGCTAAGCTGGCGCAGATTGAGCCATATTTCATGGTGGGGTATGACAGCATCAACTTGGGCCATTACAGCTGGTTGGCTTCTGGTGGCTTAAAGTCCTTGGGCTGTACGGACGTAACAGACCGAATCCATGAAGCGTTCCGAAAAGATGCTCAAATGGCAACGGTGGTGCTAGTGAATTGTTAAATCATATTGACGGAAGGAAACAACGAGCGGTGAACTTACTGTTGGCAATGGACCGTAGCTGACGAGCAGCGTCGGCGATATTGGGGCTTGGGGACGGGGAAGAGATACCCGTGGTCGATTGGTTGCCGTCTGGGGTTGTCCAGTCCTTGCCTATCCCGAGATGGAAGGACAACACGAAGGTGACGTGACGATACGGCTCACTGGCTTTCCCGTGGGTGCCTCGGCTGTGTTCTCCTTGAGGCAGGTCTCGGCGGCTGCGGCGTCGAGGGCTGCTGCCACGTTGTTGTTTTCGAAAGTTGCAAAGTTGACTTGATAGTCAGTTTCGGCTTGTAGCCTATGCATGGGCACGAAGAGACTCATCTCTCTTGTTGACCGGCAGCAACCCTACCCCGTTGATGAGAGCGATTAGTGTAGAGTTGCTGCTGGCTAACAAGAGAGATGAGCCCATTTGCCACTGCTTCCATTGGAACAGGGCCAATGACTGTGTTTATATCCATATTGCCGGAGTAGTTGTCTTCGACGCCCTCATCGGTGTTTGTGGTAGTGTGAGGGTCAGGCAAGAGGCTTGCCATCTTGAAGACTCGGGCCCAGAGCTTCAGGCTGAGCATAAGATTCGAATCCTTGCAATTGTTGGACCTTAGTCATCCTGAAGCTTTAAACACGAGTCTTCAGGATGGCAAGCCCCTTGCCTGAACCTCACACTGCCATAAACGCCGACGAAGACGACAACGATTACAACAGCATGGATATAAACACAGACCCCGGTGGTTGAATAGACTCCGGCTGTGTATATATAAGACACGCCCGGCAATCAGCATCCACTTGATGAACCGCTGCCGCCGAGCAGTCAGACGGTCGGCCGGAGGGCAAGGAAGACATAGCGCCTCCTTTTCTTCTCTTGCTCTGTCGAGAGAGAGTTGCTGGGAACGAGCTGGGTACGAGTCGCTGTATTGTCGTTTCTGTGTGCAGTAATCCACAACAGGGGCGAGTAGAAGACCTCGCCGACCTGTTGGTCCGGACGGGGCTTTGGGGCCGAAGCTAGAATGGCTAAGGCGTGTTCGGTTTTCTTGGCCGTCTCATTGGGTTTGGCGGCGAGTTGTGTATCTGGCTGCGACTCATTCTTCTTGTCGCATGCTCCATTTTGAGGCTTGGAGCTTTTCGCGTGGCCATTGGCTCCCTTGGGACTAGCCATGTTGCTACCTTAAGCTTGTCGTCGATGATTATTGGAACTGTGATAATAGTACCAAGGTGTCTTATGACTGGTGTTTGGTTAGATTGAGTCCAAAGCTGGATGATGATGATACACACACTAGAAGAAAGGGGGAAGAAAGACTTACTGACTATGCCGATTTGCGTCGATATAGAGCACGTATTTGTCCAGATGTGTTATGTCTGGACTTGGTCGCAGAATATCTGCCATACTTTGCACTTGGCCAGACATGGTCTGTCTCAACCACGCCCCGCCGGCGGCTGTGGCGTCTATTTGTCCTTGTTGCACCGGCCACGATTCACCGCTTGACGAATGTGGTGGCGATGGTGAATAGTGGAAAGTGAGCCAGTGCGTAAAGGGACACGTCTCATTCTTTCGTCCCCCCGGGCTATCCATTTATAGTATCTTAGTTGGATGGCCCGAGGGCTCTTGTCCTTCCGATCGGGAGCGTTGCACCCTATCGATGCAATCGATCATGGCTGCTGCTGCGGCCACCACCCACTGGTCCGTGGGCGTGCGTTGGCGGCACTCCGGCCCTGTTGGACATCAATGCCACGACCGTGTCCAGAGCCTGTAGGGTTATCGGCGATTTGGTCTCGCCCTTGTGATTGTCCGAGTGCATCTTTTTAGCATCTTCCCGATGCTCAGACTTATCGAGAGAATAAGCCTCATCAGCTGGATAACGGGCGATGAACAATCGGTGCGGCTTATCAGGCGGCAAAACCGCAGCACGACGCGATATGATATCCTGGGGGGTAGTCTCCAGGTGCTGGAAAATTCGAAGAGGCACCGCACTCTTCCTTGTTTATGTATTCTCCCCGCGGCTCGTCGTCTAAGACGCCATCCGAGGCCGCGAAATGACCTTTCGGTGGACAGGAGGGTTTATCTCCTTAGTGTGTTGAAAATACGGTGAGATCGCTGGAATGAGATTTAGCATCCATCAGTAGGCACTCCGTACGGGGCCGCCCTCATCATTTGGATTTTCCATCTCATGTGTCTTATTCGGATGGCTTTCGACGCCTTGCTTTCTTGGTTGACCCTGTCGAGCGGCGCACTGTATGGGAACGACAGTGGAGGCCGCTATTTGCCCCTTTTCGTCGACAAGGCCAACAGCGCCACTGGGGGTAAAGGGGTAATCTTTCCTTCTGAACTGCCATTCGTAAGCTTCCTCCCTTTAGCTGCTTAACTCTGGAAGATGCTCTATGCACGGAGCGCAGAGCGAGACAGCGGCAGCTCGACCAATCATTTATAACTGGGAGTCGTCGTCTCCCAGTCTTCCAAGGCTGGGAGGCCCACCAGAGGTGACGCCCAGGGCTGGATCATGGTGACGAAGGTAAAGTGACCAAAGGTCGTATCGTCGTGACCAAAGGTCGTATCGTCGTGACGTCTCTCGTATCGACCTCTTCGTCGGTGGTGGCAGAAGAGTGCGCGGGTTGTTGTGGTAAGTGTCAAAGGTGTTTTCTCTGACCGTGTTTAATTTCACCCCACTTCGATTTTTCGATGACATCGATGTCCCGCGAGGGCGGTTCTTCTCCTTCAAGTTTCTCGGAAACAATGCATCGGCAGGGCTGGAAGCGCACCCGGCCACCCCCCATATCCCGGCTGGGTCATGGCCAGGGTGGCCCGCAGGCGGAGTCTCCAGGCGCGTTGTATCTCAGGCGTTGCGTGCGACAGCGTGGCCATCCATACAGGCGGTCCTGCCTGTCGCTTGTCGTGACGCTGCTAACGGATGTTGTCTTAGATTACAGTTCTTCAGCTTCAGATCCCACCCCCGGCAGCCCGCATCGATCTTCTTGCGTCGACGGCGGCGCCTCGTCGGGCAGGATCTGTTTGATCAAGGCTGCAACCTTTGAATCAGCAGCCATCTTCTTGCAGCCGACGACGGCTAATGTCGACGGGGATGCCAAGGGGCGGCACTAGCCCTGGAGCGCCTGCCCCCTTTCCGGTCGATGTCGATCGGGTTGCTCGCCCGTGTCGCAGGAGGAGTCTGTATTGGTGACCATACCAAGAGACACTTCGCAAGCAGCGACAGTGTGGTCCCAGAAGCAGGTTGTGCACCGCTCTGTCAGCCTGCTCAGACTAAAGACAGACACATCGTTAGTAAAAGCAGCGTAAGAGGCAAAATAGAACACAACACGACTTACCATCCTAGCCCTAGCCAGGATGTCGATCCCAGTCCTAAGCAGGAGGGCAATGTCCTCGGCGCACGTCGCTTCCCTTTTCTATTTCGATGGGGTTGCAGGCATCGAAGGGGGCCGTCGTGGTGAAACACTAAGAACAACAACACCGGCACGCCGGTTAGCCATGAAACTCCTCTTTCTTTTTCCTATCTCTCTTCTTATCAAGCAAGTTGGTTATCTATCCTAACGACTTACGTCCAGTTCCATAGATGCTCGTGGCCGGCTAGCGACTCGGCGACTGGCTGATCAAGTATGTCCAAGTTCTAGGACGGTTCTCTTTTGAACTTTCCGTGACCTCAAGATCCCGGTTGGGAGTCTTTTTGGGAATCTCCCAGAGCAGCGGGATTGGCTGGGCTGGGAACGCAACATATCCTGGCGGAGCCATGGACGGAAGCTCGCCTGTCGGATCCCTGGGCGCTGCCCGAGGAGTTCCAGTGATGGCTGCAGCAGCTCCGTCGGGTAAGATTGCTTTATTGAGGGCGGCGACTTCGGAGTCCCCATCTGCCTTTCGCGGCGATGACGGGCCATCACTTCATTCTCGACGTCTTCGAGAATTTTCTCTCTTGTATCCGGGTCCGCTTCCTGGAAAGGCTCGGCCTTTGCCCGGTGTTCTCTTTCCATCCCGGTGACGTCTCCCCCGGTTCTCTGTGTCTCATCTCGCGGGTCACCTTGTGATATCTGTGTGATAATCACTGGAAATATGTCAGTAAGATAAATTGATTACCATAATGGTATTGAATGCTCACCTTTTCGCTCGCCGCCGAGGGCCTTCTCCATAACAGATGAATCGCTGTTATGGCTCGACGATATGCCAACCGTGTCCGATAGGACCGCCTGGTACCCTTAAGGACTTGGCCATCCTTCACGGGGCTTGTATGGTTGGCGTGGAGAGAGAGTAGCAGGGATCTCTTCATCGGCGCCGAAGTCGCTGCTGCTGCCTGAATGGGCCGAGCCGGTGTGGCCAGAGAACTCGACCGCACGGCCAACCGCTGCGCCGATGGCGCCAGGACTTCTGACCAGCCAAACCGGGACGCGCTTATATCTATAAGATACTTCTCACCCGGGCGGGGCGTCGTGACGAGCGCCCGATGCTTCGGGAAGCTGTTATGGTAGGATGCTCCGTTCACGCTCTCCGTCATACCGTCGGAAGAGTCGTCCAAGAGCACAGGCAAGGAAGCCGTGCCGAGCCGTCGTCGATGGGTATCTGGGGTCCCCACCTCAGGCTAACCACAGAGGCAGCGGTAGTTCCCCGCCTGGATTGCGATACGTTTTCCTCCAAGACAGCAATCTTGAAGCGATGTCGTATATCTTCGGTAATAAACGGCGAAGACGAAGATATACGACATCGCTTCAAGATTGCTCTCTTGAAAGAAAACGCATCGCAACCGTGCCCTAGGTCGGTCATTCATCCCTCGTCACTAAATGGGGGTCTTCCCAAAAGTGAACGAGGTTCGCTTGGCTTGCTTGCATGAAGCTGTACCCTGGGCGTACATGTCTTCATTTGGGCCGTGGCTGTTGTTGAATAACGAGGTCGGTCGCGTCGCGTCACACCGGTGCGATGGTGGAAAGCTCAGTGTGGTATGCACTGAGTGCGTCGGTTGGTTGTTTCGCGGGTCACACCGACCCCCTGAGCCTAACAGTTCGATACTTCCCGGCCCAGAGGCGCCGGGGCATATGTGTGATGGGTTAATGGGCTGTCGTTGATCATCCAAACGTCGGCTTTCGCATTGGCCAAGACCTTTGCGGCAGCCTTAGCCTGCATAGCTTGAAATGTCGATGCCGGTTTGGCTCGACATGTTGGCCGCCGCTAACATGACATCGACGAGGTGGTATGTGTACAGTGGCTGTGATTTGCCACTGCGTGTAAACTCCCACGCTCGGCGGTCACAACGCTCGAGGATGTCTCAATAGCGGTCGGTGCTATTGCTGGTGGCGCTGTCCAGCCAGGTGTTGGTCTGGATCGCTTCGGCAAACGCTGAGATGGAAGGAGGGCTAAGATCGGTATGGCCAAGGCGTGTTCGATCTCTTTGGCCGTCTCGTCAGGTTTACCGGCGACTTGTGCTCCAATCAAGTTAGAAAAGCTACCATGGCTAACGGATGGGGAATCGAACTCTTACATTATTGATTGGCGGGTATACCGACCATGCCAAGGGACCCATGGGGAGCTGCGATGGTGTCTCCGGCCCTCGAGCCTTGTCGTCCCAAGACGGTGCGTCGAAGGAGAAGCGGATGCCGACGATCATCCTGCCTTCAGTTTCTGCCCATGATAGTCTATGGTGAACTGACGCGCTGTATCTTGCGTTGATTCCACACGCGGTGTCACCCATGACTGCAGCAGCCCTTATTAAGGGAGCTGTGTTTGTCGGCGGATTGTCGAACTGCGACTATGCTCAAATTGGTTATCGAAATGTGCTTCGTCCTCGAGGGAATTCTCTACTATCATGTCAGTGTCACGAAAGAGTGATAATGCTCAGGGGGTTCATGTTCATACCCTGACTTATCGGACGAAGCCTCATCAGAGTTGTCGGCCACGGTAGTTCGCTCCTCCAAATTGGCAGTAGTATCTTGGTGGTGCTCAAAACAACTGAGCTGTTCTGGCGATAGAGTCACGGGACTGGCCGGTAAAGGAGACCAGGGCTCGATCCCGCGGTCCTCCAATGGGGTGCGAAGTCCCGCGGTTCGCTGCGTACGAGGTATGTCGAACACCACCCCGACACGCTGCTCCCATTCGGCAGCTTCCGGAAGGGAGTGGCCCTTGATGACCTCGGGTGACTCGGAGGCAGGGTCCAAGAAGGCCTGCTCCTCGTCGTTTCGCCCGTTTGCCAAGTCACCGAGAACGCACTCACCAAGAAAGAGGCTATGGACAAGCTTGCCGGTAATATAATCGAGCTCCTCGGCAAACTTCCCCCTAGCCCCTTTCTTGGCGAGTACGTTCTCGACGGTCTTGACAGCAGTCCTGTCGAGGGTGAGGCTTGGCGCGCGGCACCCAGACACCCGGTTGCCTCTAAAGAGATCGGTTCGGTATTGAGGCTGGGTGAAACCCAGCTGGTTGCTTTACGAACCGCCGAGTCTGCAGCGGAGTTTTGTTGTCTCTGCTGTCTCTACCGCTGCTGTGAAGGCTAGACGGGGGTTCCACCCATCGTTGTCGTCGTGTAGTCACTCCACAGCGCGTACCACAGACAACACCTTTTCTCGAGGTGCTGCCCTGGGAGACTCTGTTGTGTTCTCCTCTGGTCCGACACGTCCTATCGTCGGTGTCGGCGCGTTGGTATCTGATCCGGAAGTTCAGGTTTCCACTGAACATATCGTTGTCGCTGACATGGTCATTCGGCTCGACGCTGCATGTGCTGTGGTTGGGATCTGTCTGCAGCCATTGTACAGCGCACTTGGCAACGTATTGTTTTGCATCCTTCTTCCGAGGGACTGCTCGGAGAGTCCGCCGCGATCTCTCTGGTTGTCGGACGAGGACCTCATTGTTTTGACGCAGCTGCGCGTTCTCTACCTCAATTGCTTGGAGGCGCAGAGAATCGGCGCGCAGCTGGCAGTTGACGGCGTTAGCCTCGCGGAGCTAGGTTTCAAGCCTCTAGTTCTCCGCCGTCAGGTCGTCAATTAGCACATGAACACCTTCCGGGCTGCTGTGGAGGCTGGATGGGGATTCCACCCATCGTTGTTGTCGTTCAGTCACTCCACCCCAGTTTTTGGTGTTTGGCCAGGCTGTCCGAGAGTCAAAAGAGAGCCCGCATGGGGCTTGACAAGTCTGCGGTGAGGCGAGGTCCGCGGATGGCATTGCGTTGCTTTGGTGGCCGACGCTGGTTGCATGGAGCGAGTTGCCGTGTCTCCATGGCGGACTGGACTCCGTCCTCGGGGCCAGCGGAACTCAGGCTGGTCACCCTCAGGAGACGCTACCTTGCACTGGTGGCCCGGGTTTGTGAAGCCCGCGGCGTGCAAGGCGTTTTCAAGGAATACCACCTCACGGGAGCTGTTGTGAGGGTGGATGGCTCGATATTCTAGGGAATTAGTTAGTAGGTAGGTAAAATGAAGTGCAAAATAAATAAATGAAACCACTTACCCTGAAGCATGCCAGTCCATCTTGAGGACCGGGAGCACCAAGTGCTTCAACCGGCCGGTTGGGCTGAGATGGCCTCAGGATCGTTCGCAGGAAACGGTAGTGTTCCGGACATCCGTCATCGACATCTTCGGCACCGGGTTTGTTGTTGCTAGTTTTGGCGTCGCTAGCTCGCTAGTATTGCCGTGTTCCAAGTTGCCAAGACCGGATGGTTCGACACTCCGTTCGGAGTTGTGATGACTAAATGGTTAACAATGCATGCTTCGCGTGCGTGCTCCGCGTGTAATTAGGTCGGAGCAACGCAACACACCGCGATGATTTCGCGATGCCGGAACGGTAGTGTTCCGGGTGCGAAATCACCACTCGCTCCAGCATTGTAGCAGCTCCCCCATCTTGCCAAGCCGAGACGGTACGATGATTCCGTTCGGGAGTCGTTGATGACAAAATGGCTACGATGTGGTGTGGCAGCGCACCGCGTGTATTGGCTTTGCGTGTGCGTGTTGACGTTGCTGCTGCTGCGGTACGGCCCCTGTCTAGGTGACAAGGTTGCTTGTCACGATATTGCTTGTCCAGGCTGATTGCTTCTTGGACGGTCACAGATATCGGTGGTTGATATCTGGCCTCACCAAGACCGAGACGTATCACAGCACCGTCCGTGGTGCCCTCGTCGATCGACAAAAGAGAATATATAAGACCACTCCCTCTTACCCGCCCGGGCCTTATCTCTCGCTGTATTAGTTTGTCGATGACTGAGAAGCAGCTTCTCGCCGGCGGCACACGGCTGTCCTGGGTGGAATCTCTCCAACCGTGGCCGCGGCATGTCTTGGTACTCATTCGATTCTTGCTAGGAATCTTGTTGCCACCCTGCAAATAAAAGCCATTGTGTTAGAGAGTCTTGTCTTTTGTGTAGGGTGTGCCTTAGTAGACTTACCTTGTCTTCCGGATTTTCCATCCTTGTTTCGGAAGACCCCTCCCTCCCACAGTGGCGTAAGGTATGCGTATGCAAGGACTCGGAACTCTGGTTTGGAGAATGTCAGCTCTGGGCTATGGTGGTCAAACTGTATGAAAAGATCGACAAACCTTCGTATTGTATCTTGCCGTCACCGTTCCTGTCGACAGTCTTGATTAACTGTGGTTGATGACGGTCGTCATTGTGTCGAAGACGACCGTGTCGATGGACGACCGCCGACAGTGTCGAATGTGCAGGGGTTAATTGGCCTGACGTTGCCCCGGCGCCAGGACGCAGTTCTCCTTAAAAACCTGCGTCCCGTATTCCTGAACAGCGGGCTTCTGAGCGCTCTGCCCCTTGTTGCTGTTGTATTTCGACATGTAGTAGAAACGGACGTTGTCGGAAAGCCGTTTCGAAGATTGTCTGGATAGCGGCTTGTGGCTTTCTGCTTCGCTGTCTGCAGAACGACCTTGTAAATTGTCAAGCGGATGTTCTCAACATCGCCATCAGCGTCGCCATGGCGAGAGAGGTTGGTGACGGCGTTGCCGCTATCCATGATGAGAGTGTCTAACTCTCTCATCCTCAGTCAGGAGATCATAGGCTCAGTGAAAGCGTTCACTGGCCCTTAGACAAGTGAAAGTTGCTCAACGGAACGTGGGTTGGTTTGAGAATGTGGGTAAACCCGGCTCCCTCTCTCTCTCTTCGCTCAGGGTAGCCCGGCCCCCCCCCCTGTGATCCTGTTAGCCGTTTCCTTCTTGATCATACGATATCTCGGCGAGTCTGTACTTACATTGAGGTAGCGGTGAAGAGGTTGTTTTCGTCCTGGTCTTCATCCCCGAGCCCGTGTTGAGATCTAGTAAAAGTTAGTATTCGGTGTTGCGAAGTGCTAATATCTAAGCGTTACATACGGGCGTACGGGTCATCCTCAAGACGATGCCCACGAAGAATCGGTGGCGCTTCACCGAGGGCGTGTCGTGCCGCTCGGGAGCAGTTAGATCGTATCAGTTGGTTTTGCGGCACCGACACATCTGTGTTTGACGAGCGTGGTCTCGGCGACTAGCCTTAGTACCTAGTCAGTATCAATATTGAAAACGAATGCTCATAAAGCGTAGATGGTATCAAATCACTTACTACAAGGCTCGGTCCAACCATTGCAGCGACACTGCCGTTTGTTCTATGATGGAGGCTTCTACCGTACCGTTCCATCTCTTTCCAGTTCGCTGGGTGCAGCGGCTGGCTAGGCGCCCCCTACGCCAGGAGCTGCCCTTATTTGCTATAAAGCGACTCCTGGGCGTTTCTTTGCTCGTTCCTTTGGTCGGCTGATGTCCCGTCCACCGTATTATTCTTCTCTGGGACGGCAGACTCAGATTGACTCTGAGAGGTAGAGTCGTTGGGATGACTATCAAGGAGGTGGACGATCTAGGCCGCCTGTGAAATATGTTAACTTTACTAGAGCCTATAAAGAGTGAAGACAACCAGGGTATATAAAGATTCACTTACGTTTTCAGTTGGGTGCCGGCCATGCAGCGTGTCCAGCTCCTTTCTATAAGATACCGGTTAATATACGTTGATATAACAAAGTGGTAGAGGTGTGTGTATAGCTCCATACCTTTGAACTAGCGGGTTTACTAGGCCGGTATACCTGTATGGTTGGGGTATACCCGTCCACCGGCCTCGTAGGTTGCTCGAGTCGGTGCCGTTCCCGCGTCTTCAGCCGCGTGATGATGCTGAAGCCTAAGTCAACATCAGTTTGGCTATACTCGGGTATATAGTGAGAGTAGAGAACAACATGTGAAAACACTGGCTTTGAGCCAAGTGTGGGAGGGAAGAGTGTGTATATAATACCTAAGTGTACGGTATTCGGTCGGCGATACCTATAGTTGTCAGCCCACGATCACGAAGCGGATTAATAGATTGTGTATATTCAATCCAAGGATAGTCAAACCTTGTTCCAGTCTATGCTTCCGGCGCGTCTACTCCGGGAAGACTGTTCTTGGCAATAATGCCTTCCAAGAAATCATGGGGCGCCAAGGGAGGGCATTCATAACGAAGGACACCTCTCTCGTGTCCCGGTGTAGTGCATTCTCTTTACCGGGCAGGTTGCTATCCCTGGCACGTGCATGTCGGCGAGGATGCGGTATGCAACCTCATACTGCTCCGCGCGAGGGGTTGCCCAGCTGGTAGAGAGGGCTTCTTCCTGGCGTCATGTTGTTAAGTCATGCTTCGTCTTCGTAGAGACGGAATGTAGAGACAGAAGAAGATGGATGCCAGGTTGTGCAATGTGTAGAGAAGATGAATCAGAAAAAGGTGAGGGGAGGAAGGTTATAGTTGTAGAAGTGTTGACTATATAGTATAGAGATGTATAGGTAAGAAGTAGAGACGTGTATGTGTAGGAGTGAGAGTGTAGGAGTAAAAGTGATAGAAGAGTGAGGAAGAGATGAAGGTAGAGAGAGAGAGAGTGGGTGGGAAGTGGGAAATAAATAGACCCCTCGCCGAGGAAAAAGAAAATGGTTGAACCTGTGTGTACCTACCCTTCGCAGCCTGACTCCTGGCTAGATCACTGAACATTGAGCCTGATACATGCCGGGAGGTAAATAAAGCGGATCACGATGTCGTCTGACTGGCCGAGAAACAAAATAAGGCGGAGACCATAGCAAACAATGGGAAAGAAGCAGGAGGGGCGCGCGTACATAGGTACATAGGTAGGGAAAGCCCAGACGAGGGGTGACGAGGGGCAAAAAAAATTCGCAGGAGACGACGGGGGGGGAAATATAAGAGGTAGATACTTACATGTCACTCCATAGACAGGCGCCGGCACCAGCTATGTACGCATGTACGGTTTTGTACAGAAATTGCTGATATCGTCTTGCTGGGTATTGCAATGTACGTGCCAACGCAGTTGGTAGTGTAGGAATCATGATCAAGGACTCACAAGAGCGATTCAAAGCGTATCTCCTGTAGCTTCTGGTGGCTGATTTTATGGAGGTATATACCTGCACCTGGTACTCATGCCCATGCGGAATGCCAAACGCTTGTGTAAGGCAAGGTGTTGTTCCTGTACAAGATGTGTGAGTTACTCGACAGTGAGACCTGCGAGATCAAATAAGTCTGCTCAGGGCTTGCAGTATTCAAGTTTAATGTGTTTGATACTTACCTATGATGTGATAGGAGAATGTCATCCTCGACCATGTTCAAAGAAGGACAAGACGCACTTTGTTGATGTCAAGCATGTTGAGTGTAGGAAGGGAGAACGTGGGTGACAAAGGAAGGATGCGAGTAAAAGAGAAGTGGGAAGGTGGCAGCTGAAAGAAGTACAGAAGTAGGAAGGGGAAATAGGTTGGTGGCTGGCAGAACTCTGGAAGAACTCTAGGTAAAAGAAATATTGCGGTTACGGCAACCAAGTCTCGGCGTTGCCTAGTACAGGCACACACAAGAACAAAACAAAAAGTTGTATGACGATGTCATACTGCGGCTAAGCAAGGAGTGTATCGCGGCTGATGGAAACCAGACTAAACATACTCGGCAGCGTGTAGAGCTTCACTCCTCAACACAAGGGGCAGGACTGGCCGATGAGGGAGAGACAGCATTTTGGCTGTCATGTCGTTACTGATGTCACGTGTGAACTACACTGCAAGAAAGGACAATTCAAAAATATTAGAACAAAGGCAAACATATAGCTAAGTCTTACATTACATAGAGGAACTTAGCTGCAAATACAGTTATGTACAAAGCTGCCCTATGGGCTATTGAGAACTGATCAAGTGAATGCTCTACTACCAGTGGAGAGGTGTGGTCAACAAGGCGATCAACAACCGTCAGATTGGGGGTAGCAGACATGAACTCCTATGTAGTCAAAACAGATGATAAGCCAGAGTTAGATTTTAGCTACTTGACCTGAATACACTATGTTGGCAAGCAGTTGATTACGTCGTACCCATCGAGATAGAAAGGGGGCTTCGAGTGTATGAAAGGTCAGGCGGCAGTTGCAGAAGGCCTTAGCAAGGGTGCCCTTTACTACCTTACAGACTAACTAGTATACTATGGCACATGTGGTGCGGTTTTCACAATAAGAGTGAGTCATCAGGGGTCAAGGGGCTCGTTAAGTGTTGACAGGACTTCTGCGGAGGTTAGGGGATCATAGTTTTGATCTACCCTCGGCGCTATTCATCCTCTTGCCCTCGTCATCTTGCTCTTTCACAGTGAGATCAGGCAACTGGGCCGGCATGATTCGTCGCGGCGATGAGCCGGGGACGACCGAATACTTGGAGAAATCCCTAACGCCAGCATCACTCCGAAGGTAATCCTCATCGAGCTCCAGTCTCCCATTGACGCTGGAGGCGGGGGCTCTTAGCATGGCAATGATAGCGTCTGAAAAGATGGTTGCCTTGCGTAGGTCTTCTGCTTCCTTGGGGTTCTTCTCAGTCATTTTCCGGGTCGCCGCAGATTCGATGGCCTATGCGATATTTAGTTCGTGGCCACTTATGAGGGCAGTCGGAAAGGATAACAATTCACTTACAACCGCCGGCCAGATACTTGTTATAGCCATATTATCAAGACCTTGTCTCTGGAAGTCCATAGCCAGCCCCTTAGTCAGGACGCTCATACCGACCTTTCCCATTGCATAGGCAGTCTTCCCACGGAAGAAACGACTGTATATAGGGGGACTGACGACGATGATTCGCCCATTGTCGCTCTTTTTCAGATGCGGCAAGGTGGCCTGTATTGTTCCGTACAGGCCCTCAGGGTTAACCCTCTGCATCAACTGGAAACGCTTCATGGGCGTATCCTCGACGGAAGCCCACCAAATGGCGCCTGAGTTATAGACTACAACATCAAGTCGGCCGTAGATCTAGCCTCACGGACCTATATTAACTCCACAAATTCGTGTAGACTTGGATAGTTCACAATACCTCTATGGTCTTGTCCATGCATCTCCGAATGCTCTCGTAATCTCGGACATCGACAGCTATTGCAGTCGCCGAGCCACCAGCCTCTCGAATCTCCCGCTCGACCGTGCTTATGGTCGATTGAGGAGAGTTGGGGTCCGGCGGGAATGGTACAGTATTTTGAGCATCACTGGTAGACTTGGCCGCAACAACAACTAGGGAAAGCTTCATCAGTAAGAAACTTAGAGTTTAGGTAGGGAAGCAATAATACCGCGATATTTCTCCTCAGACAATGCTAGGTCAATGGCAACTTGTCTACCGATGCCCCTGGATGCGCCTACAACAAGTGCGACTCTTCTAGTGTCCATCGTGGCGATAAGTGAGGCTAGTTAGGTACTAATGTGAGCTAAGCGTTCGCCGACATTCACGAACAATTACAACTTCCGCATGGGAAAATGTCATATTATATTTCAACTTTGAAGTAGGAGAGTCTCTGTGCTCAAGACCTTTAAATCTGAAGGCCCCTTAGGGGTGAGGCGGGTCATCAGAGTGCGATGTCGACAAGTATACTGCTGTATTCTATAGTTTGCTGGGGTTTTAGGCCATGGTGGTTGCCGAGAGACATTAGAGATCACTAATCAAGACGCGTTTTTGATTGGATCTTGTATGGAGAATAATGGGGCTGCGCGCTATGCCGAGGCTTCTGTCAACCTCTTTATATTCATAAACCTTTACTATGTACATCTGTACTGCTGTATGCCTAATGTTTACGTAATGCAGCAGTATTTATCTACAATATTTTGGCACGCCAACCTTCAGCTAGTCATCCTGCTATGTCGGACGGCCTAGTAAAGCCAGGCTCCTATCACCCTCTCATTAGCCCTCGGGATGTTTGGATATGCGAAGAAAGGAGATCAATGAACACTTACTCCGACGAAATCGGCTTTCCTCCAAAGATGGTATCTTCAGCACTTCTCGATGTATCGCATTCAACGCCAAAGTCGCGTCGGCCGCGTTGACTACCAGCCTACCAAGATATGTTAGCAACTGTGTTGACAATAATTGTCTGGTTCAAAGCAGAAACCGGGGGCGGTGCTCACGATATGCTAATCTCGCTTGCTCCCTGACTGATCAGGTGGATATTGATATTCGCAGCGGCCAGTGCTGAAAGAGTGTCGTCTGCCAAATGAAGTCAGTATATCGTGTCGCCAAAGAGGAAGCTGACCAACCCGTACTGGCCACGCCGCTTTGGCTTCGCATTTTGTGACCGATGATCGTTACGATGGACATGTTCTTAGCGATTGAGACTTGTCCAACACTCTGAAGTTCCTCTTTCAGTCTCAGCACCGCATTCATGTTCCCGGGCGAATGTACGGCAAGACTGACATTCCTCTCGCTTGTCGCTATCAAGTCTACAGGAATGTTGTTTCTTTCCAGTCGCTCGAATACTTGAATCAACAGGCCCCCTGACTTGGTATTTCTGTTGCACACCACGTTGATCAGCAGTATGTCATCCTTGACCGTCACAGCGGTTGGCCTTCTTCGTTCGAATCTTCCAACCGTGAAGTCGTTCTTGAGTAGAACCCCTGGCGGTGATATCACTTTTCTCGTGACTGGCGTAAGTTCTAAATCGGTGGACGTAGACTTTGGATCGACTACAGTTCCTTGGCCGTGTGGCTTAAACACATTTTTTAGGCGAAGGCATATGTTCGCTTCGCGAATCTGATCCATGGTCAATGGGTGGATAACCTCACTACCATAGTATGTCAGTTCTGTCGCTTCGTCAGCTGTGACGGAGGAGAGAAGCTGCGCTGAGGGGATTTTTCTCGGGTCAGCTGTAAAGATGCCGTCGACTTCTTTCCATATCTGCAATTCCGAGGCCTTTACGGCTACGGCGCACATGGCTGCACAGAGGTCCGAGTATCCACGACCGACTGCCTGGATAAGCGAATTCGGCATTATGCCGAAGAAGCCTACGCAGGCGCTTGTCAGTCAATCGGCATATTAGCGCACAACGAAGTTACACGACTTGCCTGTGACAATAGGGATTGCTGGGTTGCAATCTCTGATCCGAGTGGCTATCTCCTCAGCAATGACATAGTAGAACCTGGACCCTAGCTTATCCATCGCGGCAATCTGGTCCTCAGCTGCTGCGCCGAACGCGGCAGACACCACATCATCCAAGATAACAGGTCTTGCGGGGATTCCCTGCTCATGAACATGGGCTCAGTTGCAACTCCACCCAACCAATTCTAGAACACAGCAGGTACAGGTACTCACTCACCTTGGTTGTCAGGCAAGCTGCAATGATGATACAGGATAGCTTCTCGCCTAAAGATATTATACGATCTCTGGAGCGCGGCGATAGGTCGCCCACGATCTACATTTAATAATAGTTTTAGTCTGCCGTCTGTCCCTGTTTTACTGATTGACGGCCAAGCTTACCTGAGCAGCCAGCAAGAATTCTTTTAGATTCTCGCATTCCCTAACGATAGTCGATTTCGTCACATCATACACTTCAGTTACCGGCTCTCTTTGTGCCGCCAAGATCGAATCTAATATACCCAGATGGCTGTCTCTGATGAGATACACGACATCTACTAGTCGCTGCTGGGCGTCAACGCCGAGCTCGGCAAGTGCAATGCATTCGAGCAATAGACTCGTCGTTCCTTTGGCCTTGAGCGTCCCCGACAGGGCGGAACAGACAACGACCAGCCTGTGCTCTTCCGCGTAGTCTGGGATGATGCTGCCGCAGATGGTGTCCGTTAACTTGCCGAGACTGGTGCCCCCGTACTTCTGCACTAGCCAAGGCTTGTCGGTGCTGCTGGTAGCGGCAACCATGCTTCCGGGACTAGGTATGTATATGTACAGTACTGTAGGTGAACGGTGATGAGTAATGAAAACTTAGCTATGATAAAGAATGCAAACCCGGTTTGTGGGCTGTATTTGACAAGAATCTACCCCTGCTAATACTCGGTGTGTCTGTTGACCTGTCTGCATGTTTTAATGCACTCTTCTCCCAACAGTCTCCAAGATGAAAGTTTTGTGCCAGCGCAATAAGGATAAAAGATGGCGGGATGGCACGCATGGATGCCTGCAGGGGGTGGTGATATCTTGGGGTTACGCTTCGGATCTGGGGCCGCCTGTATAACAGACTGCACCAAATCCGGTCACCAGCATATCACAAACGGGCAATTACCTTGGATAATACGCACTGAATATAGGCAAAGCCAAGGATAAAGGCCCACTAACACGCCATCACGCCAGCAGATCCCGCCGGTTTTTGGCGGTATCTGGTAAGTCTGACGGGTGCTAAATTTTTCAGCTGTTCTCGGAATTGAGACGAACGCTCTCATATTGATGTAATATTTCACCGCCGGATGGGACCGGTATTTCGTCAAGAGAAAGCCGTTCATGAGATTGAATCTGAGAAAAGATTAGACTTGTCGTTGTGCTGATATTATTGCTATACAGTAGGTACTTCAGTATGTGTGACCCTGCATACATAGGTATAGTGACCTTGCATATAGTAAAGTCAAGCCTTCTCATTCTTAATCCCCATAGCTAGTGCTACCCGTTCCTACCCGGATACTTAGTTGGAAGAAGAGGTTCATTTGACAGACGAAAAACGAGCACTCAAAGCATGACAATAATGTTTTGAGTAATATTCCAGCGATAAGAATTAAAACGAGCTTATCGTATGAGAACGACAAGCACGCCATCGGTTACACTTGGACAATTATTTGTCATTCTGATTTTCTATCTATCCTTTCTAACCCCAACGGCCCAATCCGATTAATCACTGAATTAGGTCAAGACTAACAGTATCAACCAACATAAGACTAGGCACGTTCCCAGTAAAGAGAAACTCAAACTTGACGGTGACGGTGCTGTTCGTCGGCGTATAATCAAAAGAGTTGGGGTAGAAGATGTAGGTGCCGTAACCGTGGTCCCCCGCGTCGACGGTGTAGTACGGCACGTCGTTGAACATGACCCCGATGAAGCCCGCGTCGCGGTTGTCGAAGGACGTCCAGAACGTCAGCCGGTACGGCACGCCCGGCTGCACGGTCACGGGCGCGCTGATTAGTCGCGACCCTACCCCTCCCTGCGTGCCTTGGGACGGCGGCACGAACTTCATCTGGATTGAAATCTTCCGCGTGTCCCCGAGCGTGATGGGGAACCAACCCACTGCCTTGTCGAGAATCTGCACCTTCCAGGGTTGCAAGCCGCATTCGAAGTCTCCATTCGGTATGCTATAGTAGGGTGGGGTCCACTCCCGGGGGCACGGAGTTGTTGTCGTCGCCGCCGTTGTCGTTGTCGTAGTGGTCGTAGTGGTTGCAGTGGTCGTAGTCGTGGTCGTGGTTGTCGTGGTTGTAGTGCATACTTTGCCGCATCCGCAAGCCGATACGTACCGGTCGGTGGTAGTGCCACAGGCGCTTACCGCCCGGCTTGGGAACGAGAGTGTCGAGTTTGGGCTCGGGCTCGCCGTCACCTGCGCGCAAAATGCTGATGCGGTGGACAGAGCCAGTGCCGACTCACAAGGGAACAAGGCCCGGTAACAGCTAGGAGCAGCCAAAGCAATTGTTAGCTCTACGGTCCGTTGGGCATGTTACACTCCTGCGAGCCCACCGTGAAGACAACATTGCTATTGTACAAATAGGGTACCAAAGCACGACTTACTCATCCTGATTGCAGCCGGTACTGGCGCCCAGACCAAGAAAGACGGCTATGGCAAGCAGCTTCTTACCGAAGCCAAGAGAATGATAAGCCATGATTAAAGTTAGTTAATCTGATGTCGTCCGTAGAAGTTTTGAGGTATGTCACAAGTCTTGCTCATCGAATGCGACTCCTCTACTTGGAAAACCGTGATACTTTATACAGTCAACTCACCGACTCGCAGCTCTCTGTTCACCTTGCAAGAAGGAACGGAGTATCTAAGCGAAGAGGCTGCCAAGTTCACAGCTCGCCCATTACCTTGTACGATAAGATATGGTTCAGTCTGAAGATTGCTGGGTTTAGGCTTTTTGATGTGTTTCTACACAGCGCCCGCGCCATGATAATCAAGCTAGCGGACAGCTTGTAATGCGAAGCTTTCAAAGCTTGACGCCACGGGCCGAATAACATCCAATATTGATCTTCCTGGACCGCGGTCAGCCTCGATTCAAGCACTGGGACTTCTAACAAGGCATGCAAGGCGAGGAGCTGAGGCCTTGTAGGGCCGATACGAAAGCTGTCGCTTGAGCACCTTCGCATACAGAAATTTACAGCAAGACTTCCTCGCTGTCCGATATATGTAGCGGTGAGGAACGTTTCCTATTGTCAGAGTCATCGCGGCTGTCCAATGCATCCTTTGGTATTTGAATTATCGGCAGCCTACACAGGCGATCAGTGTTTGTTGCCAACAGAGCGTTTAGGCGTGCGATAGACAACTGCAGTATTTACACGATACCTTGATTGCGGCTGAAGGCAGCTGTTAGTAGTTCCTTAGAGGATAGGACTCAGCTGGAGTTGTTATTCGACCATTCAATGGAATATCTGTACCCTCGATGCAGGACTATTTCTGGTTGGAGCAACAATGCATAATGTAAGCAATGCTACACTCATTACCCGACATCTAACCGTACCTAGTTGGAGTGCCTGCCTAGGTACCTACCTACCTACCTACCCGAGTACACAGCCGGGTTTTTGTTAGGGAGCGGGCAGGAATGCAGAAGAGACTGCCCTCGGTCTATGTATCCGGCGAATGATTGTATATAATCCCGCGCTGTTTATCGTGCAATTGAGTATATCGCCGCGGAGGTGCGCTGGTCAATTCGGGGGCCAGGGCGAGACTTCAAAAGCCGTTTGCTTTCGGACCCATCGCCAAGATGAATTGTGATCCTCTTATATCCACAGTGGAAACGTCGGTAGGCGAATATCGGGATCGGAAGTGAGCCGGACAAACGAACTCACGAGTCACATGGTCGAATTCCAAATACAGATTCTCTTACTTCGGCGAACGAGCCGTAAGCTATGGATACCGGGCAACTTCTCGGTGTTTTTCATGAGGTTGAAAGTGCTGCTGGTATCTGGTAGTTCTTGTGGAAGGAAGACAAATGCTTCAGAAATTAATTGGTACTCATTCTAGGCCTCAGCAATTTGTAAGTAACCCCGCGCCGCCCCGTGCGTACACACATGCATGATTCCGTTACGGCATTACATCCTGCAGCATCTTGCATCGTTGCGGGCATAGGGACCTGAGTTGGACAGGACGGTAAACTGATCTTAACTGAGATGGCATGCACCTGTTCAGATTGGTCGAACCGCCTCATACAGGTACATATGGCAGAGCACCAATCAACAATGCATCATCCAAAACATGAAACGGCCCATCTGATCTAAGCTAACTAGGAATGTGGCAGTAGCAGTCGCTGTTTAAACGGCTTTAATCATGCAGCGAAATTGTAAACCCAAAATGCATGCCTAGGTTAGGTACTTACCCACATACCAAGCAATCATCGAGCACGCAGGGTCCGCGTCAGCGGGGAAGGAACACCGAGAACTGAAGACTTGGAGAGAAAACAGCAGCCGAGTCTTCCGATTTCCTCGATCTTCTCCGTTCTAGGACGACGTACACCGAATGGTCCAGATTTATGTAAAATGGCGGCGCATACCGTGCAATCGCCCCTCACCTAATGCACATACCTACCAACAGCCTATGTTAGGCATCTCTACATGTGTAAGTATGTGGTTTGAGAAATATTTATCTGCCCAGCGAGGTATATACCCAGGTAATATACAAGATACATGGATCGTTGGATAGATAATAAGGCCGTGAATGGTCCTTTTTTCCCCGCAGCCTCCCGGCGGCCGTCTCCGGCTTACCATGATGATGATAATGATGTGGTGAAGCAAATCCCATGATCACATCCGTATGCGAGAGACGTTACCTAAGTTCTAGACTCCAGTCACGCGTACTTCCAGGAGCAAGCAAAGCAGAGCAGTGATGCGGCGTGGGCAAGGGATTGGATAAAAGATTGAAGTCTTATGTAACATGAACAACTCCTTTAAGAGGACTCAAGACCAGGTTACTGAGTTACCCAGTAGTACCTACCACCAAGCTACCTAGCCTAGGTAGCTAGCTAGCTATCTATATCTGCCGTGATATAGCTCCTGCATAATATAGATGTACCGATAGTAAGAAAGCAAATAACTTTGAAGAACTCGACCCCGAGCGATCCCGAGCTCGAGCCGTCAAACTGTCGCCGTGAGAAAAACCGGCACACGGCCAGTCAGTCAGTCAGTCAGTGAGGACATGAAGGAATGAATGAATTGCCTAGAATAACTAGGTCCGTGATGAGGTAGGTATCCCATCCAGACTTTTCTTTCACATGGTTCGTGGTTCGTGCGTTTGTGAGACCCCATATCCGCCGGGATTTGCTTCCAGACTACCGGTAAATAACCTGGTAGGTAACCAAGGACAGGCAAAAAACGGAACCGTTTCGGGATCTGTGGTCACACACATCACACACATACAAGTACGTACGTGCACACATGTGTCTATCTGTGCTGCATCACCGAACGGAGTAACCCGAGAAACAAAAAGTTGGCGCGGTGTTTGGTCCGGTTCGGTTTGATTGGTTTGATCTGTTCTGTTCTGTTCATGTTTCGAGTACTCGAACCATCTAACCTAATATCCTATGATCTATGTGACCTGGCGCAATCTGGATACTACTTACTCACTCGCTGTAGATGGACAGATAGATCCACGGTGAGCTCCACCTACATACATACATACCCATACCTGCTTATGTCGGCGTCAGTCACCGAGATATCTCATGCCTTGAACTATTCCCACTAGACGCGAAACACGTAGTAAATCGTTCGATGAGAAGGGTGTAGGTTATTAGACATCTAGACAATCCCATGCTTTAGGTAGAAACTCCCGCTTAGTAGAACTTAGCGGTTAGTCATCTTTCCGGAGTTGAGCGTCGCAAACACTCTGAACGCAAGCCACGTATTTGATTAACACGGGGATAATCCCGGCGTCTAAGTACCCGCAAGTTTTATTTCACCTCTCTCATCAGGTATTCGGAGGTGTCTGGTCCCCAAACCGAGGCCTCACTCATTTTCTTTTTTTTCTTGTGCTGCCATTGCTGCCGACACAAAGTCTTCGAGAATATGACAATGACGACTTCCAAGAGAACAACAGTCCGAGTAGCCGCGGTGCAAGCCGCCCCCGTATCCTTCGACCTGAAGAAGAGCTTGGAGAAACTGACCCGGCTGGCGGCAGAGGCGGCCAAAGGCGGTGCCGATCTGATCGTCTTCCCGTAGGCCCTTCCAAATCTCAAACAATACACTTCAAGCCTTTCACCTTTTTGCCAGTTGAAAGAACAACTAGCTTACTGACACCAAACTTCTCATCCAGCGAAGCTTTCCTATCCGCATACCCGTGGCGCTACGCCTTCGACGCCACGATAGGAGCGAGGGAACAGCGAGGTAACTAACAGACTTTTCTTCATTAGACTAACTAAGCTCACTCTATATTTATCATTAATTATATGTAGGACGGGAATGGTATCGCAGATACTACGACTCATCTGTCGCCGTGCCATCGCCGGAAGTCGACATCATCGCCGAGACGGCGCGCGCACACAATGTCTACATCGAGGTTGGCATCATCGAGAAGGAAAGGGGCACCCTGTACTGTACCGCGCTCCTCGTCGGGCGGGACGGGTCTATCTTGCTGAAGCATAGGAAGGTAGGTTCGTCTTTTTAATTTTGAAACTGATAGATAGGACGGGTCGGGTCGGGTCAATGATGAATTTCCTTATTTTTTTCCCCCTACGTCCCTCCCGCTTCATTCGTTGTAAAATTTTTGTCTTTCTTTTTGTTGCCGTTATTTTGTTTGATAAGATAAAGCACGATGAGTAGTCGGCTTAGACAAACGTTCAGTTAATTCCGACGGGGGCCGAGCGATTAGTTTGGGGTAGGGGAGCGGGTGACGGACTAAGTGTGGTCCAGACGGACATAGGGAAAATCGGGACACTTATCTGGTGAGCAAATGTTATACGCCAAAACCCACGCGATGCGAGGTATGTTGCATCCGGTTCCAAGCATGTAAGCTGATAACAAGGTCTCCCCGGATTACCCATGTAGTTGGGAGAACTACATGCCCGCCGCACGCATGGCGCTGTATCAACAAGGAGTAGAGTATGATCATGTGCCTTTCCCCTTGCCAGCATCCCATTCGTCCATTCGTCCGGTTGGGGCGTAATCGGGACACCAGAAAACTAACCGCAGTCGTGAGAAACTTGCAGGATATATATAGCGCCTACAGCCGATGATCTACCGACATGGACGGCATCGATGCAGCATATCGCCAAAGAAGGGCGTTGCTTCGTCGTCACGGCCAACTCCATGACCAAGGTATCGGATTTCCCATCGGACTACCCGCCCTTCACGTCCGAGCACCCTGATCGCAGACCGGACGGCGCGCAGTGGGAGGCCGACGACATTGTAAATCACGGGGGTTCCTTCGTCGCCGGTCCGCTAGGTACGCGGCTCACGGAGCCACTGTGGGATGAAGAAGGTATTATTCACGCTGATTTGCCATTGACCACCATTACTGAGTCTGGGGTAAGTTTCGCTCTTCTGGTTTGCTTTGTTGTCATTCGAGTGAAAAATAAATATCTCGAGATAACAAAAGAACTAATTTGGTCAAAATTTCGGAAGCTCGATTTCGATCCCGTGGGAAGTTACTCTAGACCTGACGTCTTGTAAGTTATCTTGGCTTGTTTGCACGATGCCGGTAGAACGGGATACTCATTTTATTCTTTTTGCAAACAGCACCCTTACCGTGAACACAAAACCTGGGAACAATGTGAACTTCACCAACTAACAGGGCGGTACCGCCATCTTGTTGGGTTTTTAGACCCGGAAGCGGGGATGTATAGCAGCGCATTAGGGCTGGGAATGAGTGCAATCGAGACAACTCGGGTAGAATAGACACATTCATACAAGCAACACTCAATATACTCAATACCTACCCTAGCTCGTACCGAAGCCACTTGATGAGCATACGAACCACGTAGCGCTATATCCTAATCTCGCATCTTCCAGAGCGTAATTTCTCGGTGCTGTGAAACCCGCCAAGTCCGTGAAATGAAGGTTACCTGTCATGCAACACGGCCAACAGACCACCTCATCATTCCACGACGTGGTTGTGGGTTATCGTAGTTACCAAGCCACAACCCCACACGATAAACCTGTTGAGATATTCTTTGGAAAGTGTCGTGCGGCCGCCTCTTGACGCATATAGTAAGGCATAGGCTATGAATGGCAACGAAACTGGGGTTAAGGGGCCGATCCATAGCTCTAGGTTGGTCTGGTTGGGCCGGGGTCGCTCCACGGACCTACGAACGGCCACATTTATCATGGCACGATAAGGGAATGCCGAGCCTCTTTGTTTCGGGATTTGCTAGCGGGCGTTGCATTGCAGGATAACGGGGTTGACGCAGGTGAGACTGCACAACGGCACCCCAGACGGGTGATGGGGTTATCAAATCATACCAAATCAAAACAGAAAGCTGCGTCACAAAAAGTGGCCACAGTTGAATTACAGTATTCTGCAAGGAAGACAACATAGTCAAGGTGTGAATATAGGTAGAGGACTCCCTGGCACAGATATTTAAAGTGAGACTGTGCGCTCGTTTTAGCAGCAATGCTACTCTTCCAGTCGTTCATGCTATAGACCCGGCGCAGGAGGTACATCTCACTCCATCCCCGGAATTCCGAAGATACCAGGTATCTCGTTTAACAAGTGAGCTCCGAGCAGTCAACATTACGATGGCGCCTCCTGGGTCAATCAGTAAGCTGGACTGGTAAGCAGTAGCTTGTAACGTTCGATATTCCATAGACTACTTCGTCGCCTAACGTTCTCATCCGCTTTGTATAGGGAGCCCGGGTTCGATACAATCGCGGTCCATGGCGGCCAGGAACCAGATCCTATCAATGGTTCACGAGCTGTGCCCCTCTACCAGACGTCAGCTTACAACTTCACCGACGCGGCGGATGGGGCGAGCAAGTTTGCCTGGTCGAAGGACGGATACGTGTACACCCGAATGGGCAATCCCACGAACACCGTCTTCGAGACCCGAATGGCTATGCTCGAGGGAGGTGTTGGGGCGGTGGCGACGGCTTCGGGTCATGCTGCCCAGGTAGGTGTCGGCATAACTGAGGGGAAGATGCAAGCCACAAGCTGATAATGGCCCATTTAGTTCATGGCTTTGACACAATGCTGCGAGCCGGGCCACAACTTCATAAGTACGAGTTGGTGTAAGTTGTATCCCGTTGTCCCCTGGAATCTGATGTTGAAGGGCAAACACCAACCGGCCTGTGGACAGTATACGGTGGTACCTTCAACCAATTCCGTGTCTACTTGAAGAAGTTCAAGATCGAAGTGAAGTGGGTGGTGGGCAGTGACGCGGCCAAATTCGACGAAGCGGTGGACGAGAACACACGCGCGATCTACATCGAGACAATCAGCAACCCCAAGCACAGCGTACCAGATATCCCCGCCATCGCAGCGGTTGCCCATAAACATGGGATCCCCTTAATAGTTGACAACACGTTTGGAATAGGCGGATACTTATGTCAGCCCATCAAGCTCGGGGGTTTGTCTAAACATGGGTCTGGTTTCACGAGGACGACTGGCTGACTATGCATGTAGCCGACATTGTCACACACTCGGCCACGAAGTGGATTGGCGGCCACGGAACAAGCATGGGCGGTATCATAATCGATGGCGGCCACTTTGACTGGAGCGCATCTGGCAAATTTCCCGGTTTCACGGAACCAGCCGAGGGTTACCATGGCATGCGGTTCTGGGAAACGTACGGTCACAAGGCGCTTGCAGCCAAGTTGCGAATGGACAGCATGCGCGATCTGGGGCCTTGTCTGAGTCCCTTTAATGCCTGGTTGTTCCTCCAGGGCCTGGAGACACTTTCGCTTCGAGGCGCGAGAACAGTCGAGAATACGCAACGGTTAGCTGAATGGCTGGAAGCGCATCCTTGCGTTAGCTGGGTATTGTATCCGGGACTGAAATCACACGCTGACTACGAGCTGGCGAAGAAGATTCTGCCTAAGGGTGGAGGAGGCGTGCTGACGTTCGGAGTGGTAAGAATAGTCCGATTCTCAGTGCTCTCAACGAGGCTGACAAATTTCTCAGGCTGGAAAAGTCGAACAAGTGCGTGCGGTAGTCGATAGTCTGAAGATGACCAGCCACTTGGCCAACGTCGGTGACTGCAAGACCCTCATCATTCACCCTTGGGTCACAACGCACCAGCAGATGCCCGATGAGGAGAAAATCAAAGGAGGTGTTACTCGTGCGTGATCCCCGTTCCCATCCACTCATTACATGCACCTTGTTACCGCATAGTTTTGCTTGAGACCTTGAGACTGACTATGCATCGTCAACGTTGCAGCCGATCTCCTTCGCGTCAGTCTTGGTATCGAAGACTTCGAGGATATCAAACGCGACTTCGAGCAAGCTTTTGCGGCGGCCGGTTTGCAGAAGGCAGAGAAATCTCAAGTAGACCCTTTCTCAAAAGCCTTGGACTTAGTCAGCGGTGGCTTCATGGGCAAGCTGGGAACAGGCGCCCCGAGACCTGGTACTGATGGCACGGTAGGCTGAAGAAGACGAACATGAAGGTATGTAGACGGACGCCTAGACCACGTGGGTTGAGCGATGTTTTCATTGTAGGATGTACCTACCTAGGTACCAAACGGGAGGAAATTAGCATATGCACAGTGCTGAGCAACTCCAATTTAGCGAGCTCCGTTCGATACCTAGCATGATTATCTCATCGTTGACAGTCTGCCTTGCAATCGAATAACCTCGTCCCGCTTTCCTCTCACGTTGTTAGGATGTAATCAGGCTATTATAGAACCTTCATTTTCGTACTGTAAGCGACTCGAGTAAAAAACAAATGTCTCATAATACCAGCCTCAACTGCCAGTAATAGAGGTTTCTAGCTATGTTAGTGGGGCCGGTTGCCTTGCCGGGTAGGTTGCCATGGGTTCAGTTCAGCCGAGGCACGAGCATCTGTCCTCTTGGAGGATCCTGTAATTGAGGTTTCCTTTATCACTACCCAGTATTCCAACACTATCAAAGAAGGCCGAATGTGCAAAAGGCAGCTGAACATTTCTCGCTAAAAAAAGTATGCACCCCTTTTCCCATTCGTACTCCAATACAACCCGGTGTTAAAATAGACGCCGATAGTCTTCTGTACTCTCTTTGTCAACTCGACATAGAGCTTGCGCAAAAATAGTGTGTCATAGTAGTAAATACTACTTAATTTCTTCCTTCAACCCCTTCTTAGTTAGGCCCTATCAAGCGCCTCGTCCAAGATAGAAGGCCAATTCAAATTGATGTCAGATACCAAAGCATTGCCCTCTTGATAGTACAACTCCGAGGGCTCCATAAAGTCTGTTCGCGCTTCCGCATCCCAGAAGCTCTCGGCTGGATCCTGACAAGTAGGCAGTTGGACCGACATCGAGTCCGCATAAGAGCACAGACGTTTCAAGGTCCCATGTAATTGACGGATATTATCGCTCCCTACGATATCTACCATCTGCTCTAGATTCTTCATTCCGGCTGTCATAATTTCTTTGTCGGATTCAACAGAAGGGAAGTGTGCGTCGAAGATTCTGCTCGCTGTGATGGAAATTAGACTAGAGTTGTGCGCGCACAATGTCATGCTGTAGTATTCAGATCAAGACCGTTAGCTAATATCCATTCACCGGGCGGTTTTAGCAAAGGATGACAGATTTCCTTACCGTGTAAAGAAAGTATCCATCATGTCTACCGTCTGAAAGAGCCTCATGAACTCTCTAGACGCATCGGCTAGAGCAGGCCATCCGTGTGGTACAGGCGCGTGCGAGCCTACATGTCCGGCTGCTACTTTCCCCCCATATTCCTGCAACCGCCTCATCCATTCAGAATAGTGGAACGAGTCAAAGGGACTCGCAAAGCTGGCGAGAGCCCGGCACGACAGGCGGGTCGAGTAAAGGATGCAGAAGAATTTCGAGAGCGACGAAGGCCCAGACTGTGATAGAGTCAGGGCGTGGAATTCGGGAGGGATCCGTGAGCTCCAATCGTCGAGCATGTGGAAAATCTCAGAGTTCCGCCGCCTCCTCTCCTCGAAATCGAGGTTCTGCGCAGAGGCCGAGTACACAGAGTCGTAGACCTTTCCCTGTATCCTCGCCAACTCGACCCGGGCACGGAAGTAGTTCATCTTGGTATAGCCATCTGGCGCAAACACGAACCCGGTCAGGTCGTCCTCGGTCTCGAGCGGCGGCAGGTCCAGGTCTATGTCGCTGTCGAGTTGAACAGGCGCCAGTCCGGACTGCAGACTGATGTCCCGATCGAGAATGTAGGCTATCCAGAAGACCCGGTTCCTCTGCAGAGCCACGGCAGGGCTGCAATGTTGCGAGCCTTTCCTGACGTGAAGCCCTATTTTATGTGCGAGGCGCAAAGCAGTGCCGATCAAGATCAGCGCAGGACTCAAGTCGTCTGCTGTCCAGAACAACATCACCAGCCCGAGAAGCACCTGGATATTTACGAGGTGTGTCTCGCGCATGGTGATGTCTGTTAAGACGGATTGGGCATTGTGTAAGAACGTGGCTGTGTCACCTATGGGGCTTTTCTCGCCTAAGCTGCTGGTATGATGAGCTAGAGCGAGCACTACGTTGATAATTGCCCCAGTAACCGGGTCTCTCGAGTGCGGGTTCTGATACCAGTTTTTAACTATTTGCAAGATGGATGGTGGGTGGAAGAGGGGTAACACCGAGTTGAAGGTAACTAGGTAACGCTCCACGACAGGGAGAACATGGTGGTAGGGGGGCATATCAAACAAGCCGGAGGACCCCTCAGGCGACCCGGCGGCAGTAGCAGCCACACCGATATCAGCAGTATGAGCTGGCGTCGGCAGGCTAGAAGAAGAGGAGACAGAGACACCCTGGACCTTTTCAATTCGTTCAAGCTTCTCCAAGACGGTGCTCAGCTGGTTCTCCAGCGTCTTTACCCGAGACTGCAAGTCGCACTCTCGGTGCTGGCGTTGGAGAGCCGCCTGTTTCCGCGACGGCACCTTCCGGCTGGCCGCCTTGTAAGTGCATTCGCAGTTGTACACCTGGCATGTAGAGCAGCGGGGCTGTTGGCTATCGCACTTGATCTTCCTGCGGTAACATAGATCACACGCCTTAGCGGGCGGTTGATGTTAGCTTTCTAACTATGTATCTGGTAACGTCGGATACGTGCAGGATGTTACTGAATATGACATGGGGAGTCACCTTTCTCTTGGGGGGTGTGACGTTTGCTTCCATGATGTTAAGAAATTCTAAGTTGTGGTCTATCAATGTACGTATACGTGTGAAAAGATAAGAAAATGTTCTACAATCGACTTCGAGATAAAAACTTCAAAAAAGACAAAGAGAAGTTGGAAATCTCCCCAACTCTGAGTCAGCAGCAGGTTTGAATTAACTCAGGGCTTCACAGTATCATGGATACAACCAGTCTTGCCTCAGCAGACGGGCAGTTGGTTCAGCTTCAGGAGCGGTCGCCAGCTCTTGCCAGCTGTGCAAGCGAGCCAAATTATGGTTGCCTAGTACGGTTTAGAGGGCCAACACTTGTGGGTTTTTATGACTGACGCTAGACAAATGCGGGCTTAGATCCCGCAGTGGATACGCTGCCAAGAGGTTCCGCGGAGCCTCCGCCTAGAATTGTTGGAAGCAGGGTTTCCCCAAAGGAGGTTCCACGGAAGTGCTTAAATTTTGCATTTCGCTAATAAGACTGAAGTGCCTTGCAGCAACAACTTGCGTGTCATCATCCATGCCATTCTTTAAACAGCTTATGATCACGTAAGAAGTATATGGCAGATGACTTCCGCGGAACACATGGTTGCGGAGTACGTGAGACTTAGACGCAGGGTACTCTCGAGATACTTCTGATAGACCTGCAGGATGCCCACCCAGCTCAGGATAACTAATACATGTATCTATCTATGCCTGAGGCATGTAAATCTATACAGTACCTATTCTATGGTATCTAGCTTTGGGTGCATATGGGTGCAGCGCTTGAGAGCCCGTCAAGATGCTGTATTATTAATCTCCTTATCCGAGAGAGCAGAATAGCCAGGTCATGCACGCAGGTGTATAAGCCCACAGACATGGGAATGAAGAGCAAATTAACTCGTCTAAGCTTGGAAGTAGTTAACTACGGCAATGACTATAATGCGACCGCTGCCGTCAGCATTTACCCAGAAATCTCGATTTGGAGCCCTGTCTGGGCACGCAGGCGTCCAAGAGCCTCTCTCATGCTCACAAACGGCTTGACTGCAACGATGGTCTGAGCGGCCTCCCTAGTTGAGATCTTCTGCTGAGAAGTGCGTGATGTCCTCTGAATTTCTGCCGCCCGTGGTCGGCGAACCTGGTCCCAGGTCTGTAAGACGGCAGGGATGCTGTCGCGGTCGGTTACATCCCCCAGGAGCACATTGAGCCCTTCCACGTCTTCGAGGGCTTGGTTTGCGCCCTGTCCTTGGTATGGTACTACGGGATGCGCCGCATCACCTATCAGGACTGTCCTACCCTTGACATAAGTGGGTAAGGGCTCCTGATCTCTGACCTGGAAGAGCTCGACCTGCGGAGGCGCTCGACTAATTGCCGATCTCAGTTAGCCGTATTATTCAGCTGAATAGGAGTCTTAGTCAACAAGTCTTGAAGAGATATCTTCACTTACCCAAAGACGCGTCTGAGCCAGGGAGGAAACTGCTGCAATTGATCAAGTAGCTCCTCCCTACTTCCCTTAGCGTTCCAGGAATACTCGAGACCAACAGACCTCTTAAGGCCCTCATCCGGAACGGCAACCGCACAGTTCATCAGCGTATGTCCCCGACAGGGGTACATGACTACGTTGCGGTTGCCCTCGTCGCCGGCAGCGATGATCGCTATGAAGGTGCCTTCATCATAGTTGTACATTGCGGGCCACTCATCTGATCCAATAGCGTCCCTGACATCCTTCATCGAGATTAAGAACCGGAATAAGGAGAGGCCGCAGGGGGCTGGGTCTGGGTGGGAGGGCGGAATTACAGCCGCGCGAGTCTTGGAGTGTATCCCATCGGCCCCTGCAGGCAGAGATTAGTCCGTAAACGACGTGGTTTCACATACCCCTCTTTAAACCACTATGTCTAAGATACGTACCGATCACGAGATCTGCTTTCACAGTGGTCCCGTCTGCAAAGCTGACAACTCCAGATTCAGGATCAACACTTGTAACTTGACTGCCGTAGAGCACCCTTATTGGCTCTCCCTCGCCTTCCTCGTCAGTCACCCTGCGCAGCAAGGCGTTCTTGAAGTCCTGCCTGAACTGCAACCACAGGGCGCCCTCTCCATCGGGGCCAGGCTCGTCGAGTCTAGACTTGCTCATCAGCTCCTCCTTGGTGTTGTAGGTGCGGTAGCCCGCAGACACGACGGTGCGAATCTCCTCTTTTGTGATGCCCAGCTGTTTCGCGATCGATATTCCATTAACGCGCATGCCAAACGCCGCAGAGCTCTCTTTGAAGTCGGCCCCGCGGCGCTCATAGACGGTGACGCTGTATTGGGGATGCTTGCGTAGGAACGCGGCGGCAGCAAGACCACCGATCCCGGCGCCAATAACAACGACCCGAAGTTTGGGAGACGATGATCCGTTAGTAGAAGACATACTGCAATAGTTGATCAAAGGATAGAGCCAAACGATTTCAAAGAGGGGGACAGGGGTGCCTGTAGGTCCTTTTGTTTGCAATAGCCTCTACTGTAGTGACAGCGAAAGGAGTACACATTGTAACCTTTATAATCAAGTGAGAGTACGCGACTCGCGATAAGCAATCCTCACCGTGAGATACAGTAGCCTGTCTCCATTAGCCGAAAATATGTTAGACTATACGTTATACTCAGTCTACAATCCTACGGATCATTAAAAATGAAAGACGGCGGGACAGGTACTAGAAACGGTACGGTTCGCATTGTTGGGTAAGCGGAACGCTATCGCCGATCGGCTCCGGGAACTATATGCCAGTTAGTACTACAAGTCACAAATTTTCCGTCCTGCATGTGAGAAAGAAGATTTGGTAAACATATGCAGTCGTTGATTAAGAAGGCTGTGTGATAGTAGCTGGCAACTATGCAGAGATATGATGTGATACTGATTCTGCAGGCGTATTACAATGCATGCGATAGTTTCTCCCGTATCCACCTCCTCGGGTACGGTGGGACTGACCCATAAAACTCTTGGTGGGGTTCGAAGGCTAAAGACTGCCCGTTTAGGTTAGCTACAAGATTATATTTCCCTTTCATATCAGCTACTTAATAATCGAGAAAGCGTGTGTATTTTCGATGTATGCGGGCTTCCTTCAGAAGTACCCTCTCGGGTATCTATCTTACGCCTTCAAGGAGGGCATCCTACAAGGACAGTGCCATGTATGTATCCTATCTAGAAGGGGCCGTTTGATAAAGATGATAGGAGCCATTGATTTCTCATCCATGCCATGCATGCTTGGTTCCGTCTCCGTCTGTCTGATAAGCATGTGCAGCTAAACAGCCGAGTTCTTTCCCATTTCTTTGGAATAAGTTCTAGATGAACTCTCACTTCGATCACTATGAAAAAATTTGTAGTCAACTGCCTGGGAAAGCTTTCGGCTATTACCTAGCAACTTATGATTTTATCTGATATTTACTATTGTTGACTTTGACCCCCACAGGCATGCTCAATAGCTCACACGCTCGAAGCTTTGAATATTGCAAGATTCACAAGGGTCGAACGTTTTGAGGCAGGAGCAGACCAGAAGATGTCGGTTCTCGCGGGTAACCATACCTCTAGTGAAGACGACCCGGTCCGGGCGATGACAAACACAAACACAGACACCGCTGGAGATATCTGCAGTCGTGATGTGGAGAAGCAGGACGTGGTGGGCCCTCCTGGCTCGACCCAGTCCGAGGAATCCCCCTCTTCCGCGCAAGACGACGGCAAGGGGAGAAAAATACAAGGCCTACGCTGGCTGATTATCTGCGCGGCCCTCTACACCACCTGCACGCTCTACGGCCTAGACACGACCATCGCGGCTGACATCCAGGGCCCTATCGTCGAATCCTTGGGCCACGTCGACCAGCTCGCCTGGGTCGGCGCAGGCTTCCCTTTGGGTTCTGTGAGCGTCATTCTGCTGCTGGGCCGGTTCTACGACATGTTCAATACGAAATGGAACTACATCTTGACTGTGATCCTCTTTGAGGTCGGCTCGGCGGTCTGTGGCGCCGCCCCAACCATGGACGCCATCATTATTGGCCGTGTTATTGCCGGCATGGGCGGGAGCGGCATCTACCTCGGGTGCCTGCAGTACTTCACCCTCATGACGGGCGATAAGGAGCGCGGCTTCTACGTCTCCCTCGTTGGCGCTTTTTGGGGCCTCGGCGCAGTGCTGGGCCCCGTCATTGGCGGCGCCCTCGCCGAGTCCGCGGCTACCTGGCGCTGGGCCTTCTACATCAATCTCCCCATTGGCGGTCTCACTATCCTGCCCTTCCTCATCTGGCTTCCGCCCTTTCACCCAATGCCGGAACACAGCATTCGAGAGCGGCTAGCATCCTTAGACTTTAGCGGCTTTATCCTTGGCGCTGGCACTTGGGTCACCTTCCTCCTTGCCCTCACTCAGGCGGGTGGCCCCTGGCCATGGGATGACGGACGCACAATCGCTACTTTTGTCGTATTTGGCGTGGTCCTTATGGCGTATATCTTGCAGCAGTACTTTTGCATCTTCACCACCCCCTCACGACGACTATTTCCGGCCCATCTCCTCCGTGATCGTACCCAAGTTCTTCTCTACGTAGTCACGGCGGCGGGCACCACATCGCTCTTTGTGGTTGTCTATTATCTCCCCCTCTACTTCCAGTTTGTCAATGGCGATGGCGCCATCTGGGCCGCCGTACGTCTCCTGCCTTTCGTCGTCGTCGCCGTGGCCGCCAACATCTCGGCAGGGTCTTTTCTTCACCTGATCAAGCTCTACATGGCCATCTATATCATAGCCGGGGCGTTTCTAATAGCTGGCGGCGGTCCAATGGTCGTCTTCCTCGACCCGAGCTCCACGACGAGCCTCATATACGGGTTGTCGGTGCTCATCGCCGTTGGCGCCGGTCTATCAATGACAACCGCCTACACGGTCGCCACGCTAACGTTGAAGCCCGAGGACACTGGCGCCGGGATAAATTTACAAAACGTGTCCCAGATCGGCGGGCAGGTCATCGCGCTCGCCGTCGCAGGGCAGATCTACCAGCAGACGGGTATCAGAAACCTGTCAGCCGCCCTTGCCGGCCACGGATACTCAGACGCGGAGATCCACGGCGCCGTTGCCGGTGCTCAGAGCGAATTGTTCACTAAGCTGACTGGAACGCTCCGCGACGAGGCCATCGTCGCGATCACGGACGCCATGCAGTTGACTATGTTGCTAGTACCGATCGCCGGTGGCGTCATGTTGATTGCTGCTCTCTGCATGAAGCGGGATACGCTTTTTGTATAGATTAACTACTTAATTAGACGCGTTATTCTAAACGGATCTGACTAAGACTGCAACGGTAAAGCATAAAATAACATCTAGATCTGCAAATTAGTTAGGTGCCCACCGATAGATGCGAGAAAGGGGGTGTGGGGGGATCGGGATCTGCTTCACTTCAATATGGGCTTTTTTTCTCTTCACTTTTACAATTGTCTTAGAAATGCAGATTCAGAGAGGCTATCATCAATTACGCAATTAGGCAGTTATTACCTATCTTCTATTACTAATTAGAAATATACTTTGCCTCCCCAAATATGTCTGACTAATCAAACCCTATTTCACATGCTGAAGTGAAAGATATGTGCATCAACACTTCTAGGGAGCTTATCTGTACAAGTTACACAAGAGCAAGCTTTTCGCTTGGTCGTATATGTACCGCGCTCTAGATTTAAGGCCGCTTATGTAACTGTAAGATTACAAACTCGCAGACCATGGACGCGTGGACCACGGGGTCTAGCCTGCTATCCCATGTGGCAGGTACGACGGGCTGCGACGTAACGATAGCCTTACCGTTTGAGATCATACGCCGTAATGGTAACACCAGGTAGCCTATCTCCTTACCCATTCATTGTACGATAGGCTGATGATAGCATAGCCGTTCGAATTAGGTTATCATGCGGCTTACTTCTGCATCATGACTGACGCGAGAAAAGAGGAAACCCACATCGATCCCTGCTATTCTTCCACGCAAATAGTCAACTGAATTGTGTAGGCTAGACTAGGAATAGGACTATTATACACACCGACTTTATTTATGCCTGGTACTTTCCCCAAGAAATATGATCAAAACCCAACCGGGTTATCGTGGGTTCCTGTATAGTCCTTTTGCAGCTGGAAATAAGGTTTGGGTGGCCATGTCGGAGCTCGCAGGATATAACCTACCTTCAGCTTCTGTCTAGCGGGCCCGTAAATGGCATGCGCAGAGAATCTCTGACCTTGTCATATACCGAATAATTAGAGGAGTCCCGCAATGACGATGAGAAGCACCTAGACTAGACGAACGAATAAGCAACTAGCTTGGTCATTAATCATAGGATAGTATCGCACCATGACTAAGATCTTGTTAGTTTCGCGACGTATTGCCGTATTCTGTCCTGCGTTAAGGGGACTTGAAGATATGTTGCCATCACGATGCTCAAAAGAGTTTGGCGTTGCGATAGCGAGCGGTGTGCCAGCGTGGTTGTTCGGCGGATGTGCTCGGTAGATCCCTTCTGGACGGCATGTAGCTAAGCACGAGGAGGCTGTCCAAGTGTGTCGACGTCGTGGCGATACCGGACAGGATTACGAACCGCTCGTATTTCTCGCGATAGTGGTAGAGACGTGAGGTCTATAAAGCCAGATAAATCATCCGCCAAGCCGTAGATAATAATATCAGCATGATCTCTATCTTCATCCTTCAACGGTTAGAATTGGCGTAAAATCACTTAAGCCCCCATTTTGATATTAAATTGCCCATCATGTCAGCTCAAGATCAACACGAGGCAGTAGCTATCGTTGGAATGGGTGAGACCAGTCTCGAGCTTTCATTCTCCTTATAGCACAGCATACTAAAGACTCTCCTCACAGGATGTCGATGGCCCGGCGGGGTTCGAAACGCCCCGGAGCTATGGGAGTTCCTGAAAGACAAAGTCGATGGCTGGAGGGAGTTTGACAGCCCTCGGTTTTCGACCCGTGGCTTTCACCATCCCAACACCAATAGACCAGGGACGGTAGCTATGCGTGGCGCATATCTGGCTGACGAAGACGCACGGTTGTTTGACCACTCCTTCTTCAACATAACAGGGCTTGAGGTAGAGACCATGGACCCTTCGCAGAGAAAACTGCTGGAAGTCACGTACGAGGCCCTAGAGAACGGCGGTGAGACATGGGAAAGCGTCTCGGGGACGCGTACTGGCGTCTTTGTCGGTAATTTCTGCCTCGACCATTGGATGATCCAATCCCGCGACTGGGATAACCCACGGCCATACGCATTTACGGGCGCTGGTACCAGCATATTGGCCAACCGTATAAGTTATGTCTTCAATCTGAACGGGCCAAGGTACGTACAACCTAATTATCTAATCAGTCTGAACATACAACATTGTTTCCCAGCAATGAACTGACTCTATATTCAACCGACAGTCTCACCGTTGATACAGCATGTTCATCGTCGATGTATGCTTTGCATTTGGCTATGAATGCCATCCGCGCAGGTGATTGTGATGCAGCTGTGGTAGCATCAGCGAACTGGATCGCCGACCCAGGCGTCCAGATTGCTCTGGATAAGCTCGGTGCCTTGTCAGCATCGGGCCGTTCACACACCTTCGACGCCCAGGCTCAGGGGTACGCGCGGGGCGAGGGATACGGCGCAATATATCTCAAACGAGCGACCTTGGCCGTGGAGGACGGGTCACCTATCCGAGCCCTTATTAGGGGCTCCTCTATGAACGCCAACGGACGGACAGGAGGTATTACACGGCCAAGCCCTGCTGGGCAAGAAGCCGTAATTAGAGAGGCATACCGTAACGCCGGAAACCTGCCCTTTGCAGAAACGAGCTACTTTGAGTGCCACGGTACTGGTACTTATGTCGGTGATCCGCTCGAAGTAGCGGCCGTGGGTAATGTGTTTGCCAAGGAGCGGCCCGCGGGCAGTCCGCTTCTGATTGGGTCCGTGAAGACGAATTTGGGACAGTACGTATTGACAAGTTTCTTGATTTCGGTTTTTCGGTATTGTTTCTAACGTCCATTTTGTTTAGTACCGAGGGCTCTAGCGCGCTAGCGTCTATCATGAAAGTGGTATTGTCTCTCGAACACGACGCCATACCTCCCATTTACGACCTCCAGGCACTGAATCCAAACATCGATTTTGACGGGGCGAATGTTGAGGTCGTGCGGGACTTAATCGAGTGGCCGAAGGACGAGATCCGTCGCGCCAGTATCAATTCGTTTGGATACGGCGGCGCAAATGGGCATTGCATCATAGACCATGTGCACACCTTATTCCCCGGCTATGTCAAGCCCGGTGTGTACAAAAAGTCTTCGGTCAGCGGTGTCAACGGGGTTAACGGCAAGGCCAGAACCAATGGTACCAATGGCACGACGACCAATGGGAACGGGAATGGGCATTCGAAGCATCACCATTACCCCATCACGAAACCTGTGGAAATGAAGAGATCCGCCCGTGTAAACACCCGTCAGTGGGTACTTCTACCGTTCTCGGCCCATAACAAGGATTCGCTTAAATCGAACATTGAGGCTCTTGGCAGTGCCATCGATGAGATCTCCCTCGCAGATGTCGCTTATACACTGGGGACAAAACGCTCTCGGCTTCCGCAGCGCACATTCCGCGTTGTTAACAAAGATTCACCAGCCGAAGGACTAGCAGCTGAAGGCGTCAAGGTTCAAAAGAGCCCACTCCAACCAAGTAGTGTGGCTTTTGTCTTTACCGGGCAAGGCGCGCAATGGCCAGCAATCGGTGCCGAGTTGTTCGAATATCGTGTGTTCAGAACAACCATTTCCTACCTAGACGACGTGCTCAACAGTCTACCAACTCCGCCTTCGTGGACTTTGACGGACATACTTTCCGGCAACAGTGACCCAGGTCTGATTCAGACAGCCGAAGTGTCACAGGCGGCATGTACAGCTTTACAAGTTGGCCTCGTAGACCTTCTCGCGTCTTGGTCTGTAAGGCCAGTAGCCGTGGCGGGACACTCATCAGGAGAAATAGGTGCCGCCTACGCTTCAGGATATATAACAGCGGCGCAAGCAATCGTCTCAGCGTACCTGCGTGGTAAGGCGGTTGCGAAGAACAGGCAAGATGGCTTGATGCTGGCGGTCGGCTTGAGCCCAGAGGAAACATTGCCCTATCTCGATGGAAAGGAAGATAAAGTGAGGATCGCAGCATACAACTCCCCTGGCAGCGTGACGTTGTCAGGTGATGCTAAGGCCGTTCAGGAGCTCTCAGATGAATTGAACAAAGCCAGCGTGTTCAACCGGGCACTGAAAACAGGAGGAAATGCTTACCACTCACATCATATGCTTCCTCTCGGCCGCGACTATGATTTCCTCCTTTCAGAGGGCCTCACACATATCAGAAAGCTATACGGCGAAGAACACTATCAGAAGGTTCTCTGGATATCGTCCGTTACCCCTAACAAGAATGTTTCCAATATGGACATGTCGGGACCTTCCTACTGGAGAGCCAACCTTGAATCACCTGTGCGTTTCTCAGAGGCGGTGGAGAAGCTTGCAAGTTTAAACGAGGTACAGGTGATTGTCGAGATTGGACCTCACCCAGCTCTCAAGTCTCCCATTGATCAGATCCTCAAGAAGATTGGTAAAACCGCCGCGGTTTCATACGGGTCGACAATGAAGCGTCAAGTGGATGGCTCCCAGGCTATGCTGGAACTTGCTGGTAACTTATTCTCCTTGAACGCGACTGTGGACTTGGGGGCCGTCAATGCTGTTGATAGTGCTGATGGTGGGCTGGCACACGGCAGCATCGCCGTCGATCTCCCTGCCTATAAATATACGTATGGGCCAGTCCTGTACCACGAGAGCCGATTGAGCAAGGAGTATCGGTATCGCGAAGTTACCAGACACGATTTACTTGGCTCCAAGGTCGTCGGCACAGCAAAGCTGCGGCCACAATGGCGCAATATCTTGCGCACTCGAGATGTTCCCTGGCTTAGCGACCACCGTCTGCTTCCCGATGCCGTTTTTCCTGCTGCAGGCTACGTAGCATTAGCAGTCGAAGCGGCTTCCCGTATCTATAACGAGCTCCCACAACCAACGCCACCAATTACCGGATACTCCTTAAGGAACGTTGCTATTAAGTCCAGTCTTCAAATACCCGAAGATGACTATGGCGTCGAGATAATTAGCAGTATGGAATTTACAGATATCGACGCAGGCAGGTCAGCCTGGGCCACTTTTTCTGTCAGCTCCGTGGCCCGCGAGTCCCAAGACTGGACTGAGCATTGTACTGGATCTATCAAAGTGGAATTCTCTGAGCGTCTCTCAGCATCCTCTTCTGATTCTGGGCTGAACATGAGCTCGTCGACAGGAAAAGCGGCGGACGTGAATGCGTGGTATAAGAAGTTCACAGCCATAGGTCTTGGATATGGTGCAACGTTCCAACCTTTGTCTGAGATCCGGGCCGATACGCAAATCGAAAACCAGGTTTCCGCCCAGGTGGCGTTGAAGACTACAGAGGGCACTATCAAGGGAGGTGAATCCGCTTATTTGTTACATCCTGCGTCACTAGACGGTGCGATTCAGTTAGGTCTTATTGCCTGTCACAAAGGTCAGCCGGACGAGGCCAGCACTGCTTTTGTGCCTGTGCAAATCTCCCAGCTATACCTCAGTGCAGGCGTTCCGAAGGACCTTGCGTCTGCCATTGCGGTTGCCCGAGGTGAACGACGTGGCCTCCGTGGCGCCTACCTCGACCTGAACATGAAGACGCTTGACGGTCGTGAGCTGCTTCAAGTAGATGGTCTCCGGTGCACTAGCTATTCCCACGCCTCTCAATCCCTGCAAAAGGTTTACAGCAGCCCTTTCACGCGCCTAGTGTGGAAGCCTGATATCCGAGCACTCAACAACAACCAATGCCGCGAATTGTTCCCCCCTACATCTGAGAACAGCAAGGTAGCGCCGCTCATGGCTGTCGTGGAGAAACTGGCTTATTCTATTGTCTGCAACATTTATGAAACCTTCGCCGGGCCGAATGCGACAGAGCCAGAACCGACACCGACAGGAGAGGTTGGCCACTTCTTCGACTGGGTTAAGAGACGTGGAGCAAACGACGACAATGAGATTCGGCGAGAGTTTAAGAGCCTTTCACCCCAAGAGCGTCAAGCCAAGATCGAAGAACTGGCCGCTCAGGCACCTGATATTATGGAGATTCAAACTTTGAAGCTCTTCAATGACAACATAGGTGATGTGTTATCGGAGAATCGCACCGCCATTGACCTGTATATCTCGAAGGGCTTGCTCACGCCGCTTTATGAGAGAGGTTTGTTGATGACGGGTGCGCACCCGCAGTTCTTCCGCATTATTGACTGTCTCGGACACGCGAATCCGAATTTGCGGTTCTTCGAGATAGGCGGCGGGACTGGCGGTGCTACCCGTGTCGCCCTTCGCGCTCTCCGTGGCCCCAACGGAATCAAAAATTTCAAAGATTATACCTTTACGGATATCACTCCCGGTTTCCTGACCACCGCCCAGGAGAGTTTAGCTGATGTCGGCCACGATGGCATGATTTATAATGTCCTCAACATCGAGCAAGACCCCGAAACCCTGGGCTATGAGCGTGTGTACGATGTTGTTGTTGCTTGCCAAGTCCTCCATGTTTCGTCAAATATTAAGAGGACACTGTCTCACGTCGCCAAGCTCCTCAAGCCCGGAGGCAAGTTGATCTTGGAGGAAACAACTTCCGAGCTTATTGTTCCCATAGTTGTAGTCGGCACCTTTACGGGTTTTTGGTCTGGTATTCCCGATGGCCGTCTTGACGGGCCTTTTATGAACCTCGAGACATGGGACAAGAATTTGCGAGCTGCCGGCTTTTCGGGCACTGAGCTAGTGCTTGATGATTTCCCCGCACCATATACCGCCACATCTACTATTGTTTCCACGTATCTTGGGCCGCCGACGCCCACAAAAGGGGATGCGATCCCGAGCCAGATCGACAACATAGCGCCAGTGCACCTTCTCTGCAATGGATCTGAAAAGACCCCCCCGCCTCTCTTGTCCCGACTTGGGAGAGCATTGGAAGACCGCGGGATCACAACCGAATCCATACCCCTTGAGAGGGTTTCAAGCATAGCGCAGGGCTCGCATGTTGTGGTGTTCCTCGATAACAAGCACCTTCAGCTAAATAGCGGCGACCTTGCAGCATTCCAATATTTAGCGCGTAATGCAGCCAGTATGATCGTTCTCACAAGTACTGGCTTCGTCAAAGGACGTAACCCCGACGGCGCGTTAGTCGCAGGGTTGCTCCGTGTACTGAAGACTGAGAACCCGGCAGGTCAATTCGTATCCATCGACATCAACGGGGACAACTTCATGGTGTCAAGTGGCAATGATGATGAGATGGGCAATCTCACGCAATTCATTACCGATCAAGTACTGAAGCTTCTTGAGAGCGATACTGCCGATGCGGAAGAAAGAGCAAATGACGACAGTCCATCAGATCGAGAATTCGTATGGCAAGACGGCGCATCCTGGGTCAGTCGTTTCGTGGCAGTCTCCGAGGCTGAACTGCCTGTGCCCAATGAATATCACGTCTCTGATAGCCGCAGTCCGGGACTTACCGAAACACAGCCTCTTCCCATCAGCAGTCACGGTGCCATACGTGCCGCGTTCGAAACGCCGGGTGTGATCGGTTCATTGTACTTCGCGCCCAACAAAGACCATCTGACGCCGCTTCCGCACAGTTTTATTGACGTCAATGTCACAGCTGTTGGATTGGACCACGCTGATTTGGACACATGGTCAGGACGTGTCGATACCACGCGCAGCTTGTCCGAGTTCGTGGGAACTGTGGCTGCGGTAGGCGCTGATGTCGGTGGGGCTTTCAAAATTGGTGATATTGTGTGTGGCCTAAGCACGGGCCGCTTTCGGATCGGCAATTCCGCGCGTGTTCCGGCCGCTCTTGCCCTCAAAGTCCAGCAGCGTACCGACGCGTCGCAGATATTCACAGTGCTTAAGGCCTATGCGACTGTATGCTATGCCTTGGAATACGTCGCTCGCCTCCCTCCAGTCGAGTCAACATGGTCCGGAAAGACGTTGCTGGTTCAATCAGCCACCACGCCGGTTGGGCTTGCAGCTATTTCTGTAGCAAAGGCTAAGGGTGCTGATGTCTTTGCTATCGTGAATACCCCTGAAGATGCGAGCTTGCTCGCCCGTGGCACCGGTATCTCTCTAGAGCATGTATTTTCATTACCGGATCGCGTAGCAAATTTGCGCCGGGCCGTGAGTGCAACCAAGAATAAGGGCGGCTTCGATATTATTCTAAGCACAACGCAAGATGACCTAGAGTTACTATACGCAACGCCTTCATTCATCAAAGCTCCTGGTCACCTGATCCATGTCGGACGGGTAGAATCAAGGGGTTCTACGGATGGCCCGGACATGGGCTTGTTGGCCGAGAGGAACGCCATCTTCTCCGTTGTTGATCTTGCCGCTTTGCTCGAGTCAACCCCAGCCCTTGGCAGCCAACTTCTCCAAGGTGTCGAGGGGTATTACCGTCGCGGCCTCCTAAAGCCAGCTCGACCATTCGGTGGAGCTCCCACTGACGTTGCAGCTTTGCCAAGCGTCCTAGCCGACTTCTCAAAGTTCGAGAGCAGTGTGACCGACAAACTAATTATAAGCTTCGCGCAGCCCGATTCTGAAGTCAAAATGGTGAAGTCGGTGCCCATAGTTCAGTTCGATGCCGAGGCGGCCTATGTCGTCACCGGCGCACTGGGAGGCCTAGGACAGTCGATCATACGATGGATGGTCGACCGTGGGGCGCGCAACTTGGTACTTCTATCCCGACGATCTATCAACAGTGTTCCGGACGCCAAAGCTCTCGTCGACAAACTTACTAGCCGTGGTGTAAACATAAGCCCTGCGATCTGCGATGTAGCTGACATTACTCAAGTCAGATCTGTTATAGACAAAGCTTCTCGTCCAATCCGAGGTGTTGTTCATGCGGCCGTCTCGTGGCACGATTTGTCGTTCGACAAGCTCACTCCTGAACGATGGCAAGACAGTCTCGCGGCAAAAGTACAAGGTACCAAGAATCTACACGACGCAACAATCGGACTGCCACTGGACTTCTTCGTGATGACCACGACCCTGGTATCCGTGTATGCGTTAGCCACACAGGCCGCCTACACAGCTGCCAACAACTTCCAGGACGCCTTTGCGCGACACCGCCGCGCCTTGGGTCTCCCTGCATCAACTATGTCGTTCAGTCTAATCCGCGACGTGGGCGACACCGGCTCGAACCAGAGCACCGTCGCCACCTTCGAGCGAAACAAGACCCTCACGCTCAACGAGCGACAATTCCTCGCTCTATTCGAGCCAGCGTTCTTCCCGAACGAAAGCAAGTCTTCTCTTGCAGCAAGAACTTCTATCGACCCGCTCTGCACCGCCAACCTAGTCACTTGCCTTGACCCAGCGGCCATGCTAGCCAAGCTACAGAACAGCGAGGGCGGCACCGGTTCAACGCCACGCTGGTACAGTGACGCGCGTGTGTCCACCATCATGCGCGCTTTTGCCGATGCGCAGCAGTACGCGCTGGATCAGAGTGCACAGGACTCGGGTGCCGCCGGCGGCAAATCAAGTTCAGCGCGCATTCAGCAGGAACTTGAGGCCGGCATCCGCTCCGGACCTTCCGAGCGTGCTTCGACCGTGGGCTTTGTCGAGCGCACCATCGCCGAGACGGTGGCGAGCATGTTGTTCATCGACCCAGAGGGTGTCAGCCCAGCTAAATCGGTAGCAGATTACGGTGTAGACAGCTTGATTGCTGCTGAGCTGCGCAACTGGTTCGTCGATGTCCTCAAGACCGATATCAGTATGCTGAAACTACTAGACCAGAGCACCACTATGAGTGCGTTGGCTGGCAAGATTGTAGATGACGCACTAGCTCAAGCCAGTTCTTTGAAGGCTTAGTTAAGGCATGGGAACCCAGGAATTCGTTGATAAGTTAGAAGATACTACGTACGTAGTTGTGCTGAAGCAGGAAACTAATCGAGGCCGCATAGAGCATAAAGAATCATAGAGTATAAGGTTAGAATTCCCAAATAAACATTTGTTTACCAAAACCGCGTACAGCACTAGTTATCCCAAGCGCGCAAGGTCATACCAGAGCACAAATAGGATGTCAAGTCAGTCTAATTCCACAGGAATATCACAGTCTATCCAATTCCAGTGATCAAATATTACCTTTTCCTCCGGCAGTTGTACGGCAATATACCATTTATACCTCATTCTCGTCACCCTCACCTCACCTCATCCCACTCCCCGCTGTATTCCTACTGTTGGTGTTGACGGTCAGCGGTATGCACCCCGGATGCGTATGTGTCGTATGACATCTGACAATATCCCAAATACCGCTCGTCCCGAAGCTCGCCTCCAGCGCCTTAGAAACCAATGATATACAGCGAGCGGTTAGAGACGGGGAATGGCTTGGTCTTGTGTATAAGAAGAGGGAGAAGGGGGGTCGTCACCCCCCGGCAGATGTAAAACGGTTGGAGAGTTCGTACACGAGTTTGGTTAAGGCCCAGTACACCCAAGTAAAAGGTTACCATCCATTTACAAAAGCCAATCAACGCTTGATGAAGACAGAATGGACTAAACAGCATGCCGTCGAGTTCTTACAAAGATATCTCACACACCTTAGTCCGTGGGAAATTACACACTAGTCATCGTTAGCTTCACCCTGACCCACGATAGTACCCGCTCTCCTACACACTACTATCTATGCACATCATTACTCGTTCAACTCCCCATCTTTCCCCTCACCCACAGACACAATCACATACTTGAAACAAGCTATGCAAAGCCAGCACTCACCAATCAAGCAAAATCATTCTTGTGTTGTCTTCGTGGCTCAGTTGGCTAGAGCGTTGGTCTCATATTCGTATGATCCAATCATTAGGTTGGGCTATCCAAAGGTCGTGAGTTCGAGCCTCACCGAGGACATTCCTTCTTTTTTTGGGCTTCTTCAATTTTTCCCGGTCTTTCAACCTATGCAAGTTGAAGGACGTGCTTTTTTGAATTTTTAATCGTTTCTTTTTTGCAGTGCAAGTACGGGCACATAATTCCCCACTACACCTCGCCGATACTTGATAGCCAACTCCTAGCGGGGCATGTTCCAAGTTGTTGAACTCGGCGATCGAGCACTTTGGTTGAACACAACATAATATGTGTTTGCGAAAACATAGCGCATGTGATATTTGATGAGAACAAAAGCACCCAACGGTGAAAAACCAACCGAAAATGCACTGGAAAGGAGCTACCGAGGAAAAGAGCGCTCTATGAGAAGACAGGTCATCAAGGGTAAAATGCTTCTTCAAAACAGCTTGAGCTATAGCTGTAAATCGCACAATTGCATGTGCGTCCCATAAGTTTTTAATGGGTCGAATATCTAATAGCAGTACGCCCTCCCGTCTTAAGGAGGGAGTATAGAGATCAAAACCAGCACTCTAGTACAGAGTATAAGGCAGTCTCGTGTCTGTATGTTACTGGGTTAGCTAGTTGTGGCTACCTAAATTTTGAGTTGCCTATAAACTGTTTTACCTTCCTCTATAAATCGAACCCCAAGTTTAAGCACTCAGAAATGAGAAAGGGGCGAAAGTAAGTAGATAGTTGACGTTAGGGTATCTATTATGTCGGTTTCGGATATGTCGTGAAACTCGTCTGTGTATATGCGCTTTAGCTAACAGGCCTTTGATTAAACGCAAGATAGTTCTCAATATTTCTTGTTAAAATATTTCTAAATCTAAAACCACTCAAGCCCTAGATAATCAAGATACGTCAACAAAGAAAGGAGCCTTACCTCATCGTCCCCTTCATTCTCCCTCTCCTCCTTCCCCTCCACCGTTCTTAATGCCCAAATCGGCAGTATTACCAGGCTCAACACCCCAGGTCTCGCGAAACCGTTTCTTTTCACTCTCGATCCGAGCCTTGAGATGCATCGACGGCTTCTCCTCCAGTAATATCAAATTCATCTCCACGAGCTTCTCCCTGCGCTCCGCAAGAACTTGAGCAGTGAAGAAGTTATCGCAGCTCGGACAGACGTCGTTGGTATTGGCGTCGAAGCGCTCTAGACAGACGAGACAGGTGGGGATTTCAGAGCATCTAGGACATTTGTGAGCCGCCGGTGCGCGGTGACCCGTGCGCGAGAGGTGGTAGTCAAGGATCCAGACGAATTTGTGTTGGCAGGGCTCGTAAGCGCATGTGCCGATGAATAAATCTGCCTTGTCGTCTGTTATTTGCGCGGCTGTTAATACCCTAGAGGAGGAGGATGAGAAAGAGGTTGTGGTGGTGTCTTTAGGTGATTCGGCCATATTCCCTTCTTGTAGCTATAATTTTTCTATATTCGTGGTTAAGTTTTGCCTGTGTATTAGTGATATTTCCTAGGGCCTAGGTAGGTAGGGTGAGGTCAGGTATATCTAAGAAGCAATATCAATCTGACTTATATATGCGCTTGAGACTCATTTCATGCGACTAGGAAGCCTTTTACGAGGAAAACATGGCTTTGTTACTCTTGACGTTCGGGGCAGAGACAATGCGATGAAATAGACCAAAGAAGGCGCTTGTCTACATCTCTTTATTCCTCGCCGTCGCATACTTTGGTTTGTTAGTATTCAATCAGCCCTGTTCTTTTGTTCTCGGAGCTTCGGATCAAGGTTTCTAGTCTCAGGGGTACCGCCCTGCTATTGCAGACTCAAAAGCTGCATGGGAAAAGCATGTCTGCCTCCCTCTAAGCTCTACTGCCTCACCCTAGTCCGGCGCCGAATACTAATCGAAACTGCTACTGCGATGCAAATGAGAGTTCTTTAATTTATTCATAAGATCGACTTCACTAGAGCTACGCTTGTGTACTAGTATCCCTATTTGAGAATCAAAGTTCCTTCAGGCGTTGGAGGGATAGTGACGATTGCTGTAACGCGATAATACAGATTAGTCGCGAGAATGATTAAGGGCCAAGATCGAGATTTCAATAAAAGGTCGAGCTTGTTGGGATTTCTATTAATAGTTTTCCTATGTGTTCTTCGACCGCATCTCCCCCCGTCGTACCGCTAGATATACAAGGGCGCTCTTAAAATCCTGTGTGAACGCCGAAACTCCACGCATTTACCAACACACACAGATTTCCTGTATTGTCGTACACCTTTAATCTCTTCTGGACATTCATCGCCAACGTGTGGATCTAGCTCCAGTTGTGAAAGTAGCCTTGAGCCGGGTATCAACATCTAAACCTTTTCTCTTTGCTCTGAATCGTTTTCCCAAACTTTTGCAAAGGCCAATCGCTCTATAAGTCCCATCACCAATACCTATCTCTTGGCCTTTCAAGAAAACACACCCACCTCTCCCCTGAATCTCACATTCGTGTTTCGCTTCTAGCGATAGTCTCTTGTATTTGGACTCCTACCCTCGGGTCCGGGGAGCGACCCCTGGAGTTCAGGGATAAACCCCTCGGCCGCCATCTCTTTTGGGGGCGGCGTATCTTCGAGTTGGACAGGATACAACGAGTAGGGGGACGGCCCAGGAGAGGAGGCTTGCATCGGCGAATATAATACCCCGGGCGTAGGTGCCGACGATGACAGTGCCGATGACGACAATGCTAACGCCGCTTTTCTCCGCCTATACAGAAACCAGGCTAGGAGGATGAACAATATGACGCCTACTGTCGCCCCTACGCCGATCCCCGCCGCAGCTCCTGTTGTGAGTCCTGAGGTTTTGTCATCGCTGGGAGATGGGGAATTAGGTGTTGTCTCTTCCGGCTGGTGTTGATTTGGTGTTGTGCTTGATCTAGTTGCCAACGAACTGGTTGAAAATGAGGTTGGAGAAGGGGTCTATATCTTTTTTAACTTCCGTTTCTTGTTATATGGATCCCGTTCCAGAAAGGCCTACTTACCGGCGTCGTATACATCAGACCCAGTGCGAACAAGTGCTCGTACTTATGCCTCGTCCTGTTCTGCACATCGATCTTCCCACTGCTAAACTGGGTTATCGTGATACTCGCTGTGTCCTGGCTGGCATACGCAGATATGCAGCGGAACCACTCTCCATGGATACCCGAGCGGTAGCTAGCCGTCTGGCACTCAAATTCGTATGTGTCAGGGCAACATGTGACGGCACCGAACTCAGTATTGTGACAGGCCGAGGTATAGTGAGGCGGACAGCCCGACCCTGTGTAAGTGATAGTAGGGTTCCACGGGGACGCGAAACATTCTGTCGTCTGACTCGGACCGCCGAGGACGGTACGGGCGTCCCGGAGGGCGGCATTATACAGCCAGATCCAGTAATCTTCGCTTTGAAGGCAGCCCGGCGAGGTCGGCTCCCAGTCAGCTGGCAACGTCGGCGCCGGGGTTGTTGCCGGGCTCGTCATTCTGCGATCCGGGGTTGTTTTCTCTCCTCCAACCAAGCCTCTCGAATCGTACAACGGGTGGTCAGTATAAGGGTAGGATTAATGGTAAGGAAAGGGTTACCTTGAAATATCAACTGAGCAAGACAGAAGCAGAATCATCGTCACCTGGAAGAACTACATGGCCCATTAGAAAAGGTCTACAGTCTTCCAGCTTGCGGCCCCACCCAATCCTGAGTCTTTAAACGAGGTTGCCTAACGTTCAAGAAAAGGAAGTTATCCGTTCTCAAACTAGGGTGTGATCTGCGAGGTTACACCAGAATGCAACTTAACGCAGCACATTAACTATATATAAAAACACCTAACCTTAGTCCAGCCTAGTGTAACCTAACCTAGGGATATGGCGGCATAGGTTCCCAAATAAGAGAAAAACTAACAGAAAGCTATTCAATCCTAAATCTAGCGAGGACTTCCTTTCGGACTTGCTGGCAACCAGTTCCATTGATACCAATCAACGGAGGTACAACTGGAAGGCCGGGCAAACAAGACATCATGCGAAACCAGACAATTACAATGCCCTGCCTTTAGACAATAGCTGGACATCCTAGTAAGCCAAAACCAGGCTGGTGCTGAGGAGTGATGATCCTACGGCTCGGCGGCAGTCCTAGTCCTCTGTGCCAAGAGCAAGCTTAGCGGGTACTTGTGTATCCATCCTCGTCACCTTTTCTCTGATACACACATGTTTTCGATAAACTGATTTTTTCTTTCTTTCTTTGAATCTAAAACAACGAAATTCGGACGGTAGCAAGGCCCCTAAAACACCATCGGCCGCCACGATACTCGGTGTTTCGTGTGTTTACTCCTGCAGCCGTGGCGCTAGCAGTCGCGACTGCGCGAGGAGTCGTTTGTGAGGCAAGCATAACAATGCTGCGTAGGTGCAAAATCACGACCTTATACATACAGAAAAATTGGAGACTTGAAACAATATCCTTCAGGACGGAACTGGCAGCTTGTACCGTTTAACGATATGTCGCCTCAATATCTGGGCTGTACCATGGTTGTAAACTGCAAGGCTACGAACACCGGCTCTTTGCAGTAAGTGTCTTTAGTATTTCCTTACACTCAAAGTATCGGGCAACAGCCACGTCAATTAGGTTAGGAGAAGGCGGTCCGTTCCAAAATTTGTGTGAATTGGTCCTTAGAACTGGTTCGCTAGATTGTATTGGCGTTGACCCCTATTTCGAAGCTCCCCTTTTGTTCTTGATAACCCTATATAAGTCATCGCGGAATACTCAGGCTCTGGCATATCCATAATTGCAGACTGCTACATATATCCTTCGTTAGTTGTGCTGTTGCATACATACCTATATAATACCACCTACATAATACCCAAGCCCGTGCAGATTTGTCCCCCAGAACCAATCTATACGTTTATCAAATGATCCCGGTGATATGCTTGCAATGTCGCTCTCTACATGACGGTACAACAAAATTTCTTGACAAGTTTCGTAAGCAGCCTCTCGAGCTCGTCTTCTTGGGTCTCTCCGCCATAATGCTGCTGTTGTTGGCCTTGGTAATATTGTTGCTGGTTTCCGTAGTGCTGTTGCTGATATGGTTGGTGATGTTCGTTGCTATAACCATAGTGTGCAGCCGATGATGGTGGCAGGGCCGGCATGTGCGTGACTTCCTCGCCTTGCAGGTTGACGTAGATGCGTCCCTCGTTTTCTTCGGTAGCATACTGAAGACCTAGGTCCCGACAGAGCTGCTCGACAGCCGGTTTGAGTCTTTGGATGTGGTCTACGCTGTGGTTGCCTTTTCCTACGATCCTGTGGGCCGTAAACGTAGCACGTTAGTCAATCTCCTAGCGCGTACGCCTCCTACTTTTATTTTCAAGCTTCTCGAGTTGCCCGGGAGTTCCTACACGTGGAGATGGGTTTTGCCTCTGCTTTGATCCTCGCGAATCCGTTCCCTTAGTATGTCTCCGGCTTCCGCGACGAATTGGCCGTGTAGATCGATCGTATCGGCATCGTGGTGGCTACCACTGTTGTTTATCGCGAATATCAAATCACTCGCTTGCTTATTGTAGCCGTCCGCTAGAGACCCATGTCGTCTCGCTTCTTCCCTGAGCTGCTCGGCGGCAGCGCGGTCAACGTGATACAATTTGTCTGCCTGTTGCTCGTTGAAAAGGCCATGTTAGGAATCGTGGTCTAAAGCCTAGGCTATATGGTCCTAGAGGGGCCTTCGGGGTCGTGAAAAGCGGCGAAAATATTATGCTAGTATGTGACACGTACTTCTTCCCTACATCTTCTTCGCGCTTCGATCTCTTTTCGCGCTCGCTTGCGCAATTGATCGTATTGTGTCTCGTCTTGTTGATTAGGTTTGTTCCTAAAAGCTGCAACATATCGATTGGATGTAAGCGACCACTTCTGCAAGTTATGCCTGCTATTTTAACCGTATTTTAAGGTATGCAAAACAACTCCGATTCCTGGGAAAGTTCGAACATGTGGAGCAGGGGACTTCACGAAACTATATGTAGGTGCCATACCTGAACCACCTAATCGGTGAAGATTTCTCTCGTCATAGCGATCAAGCTCAATCCCAGCAGACATTTTTGTAGCTAATAATGAAAACAGCAAAACGCGAAAGCATCGACACAAGCAAGACAAGACAGCGCGTCCCCGAGCGAAGTAAACAGCAAGTGAAAATACCTAGAAGCGTGATCTGAAATTGCTTTTGCGCGTAATCTCCGGCGCGGCGCACCCCTCCCCTCAATCGTGGGGAGATCTGCCACTAGACAAAGCCCCATAGCTCACCAAATTTGGGCCAGGCTAACTTTGTGCGTTAGCTGGGCTTGTTCGCCAGCTCTTGGCCTTGGCAGTTTCGCAGTTGAACAACTTAAATCATGATTTATCAGCCCGATTGCAAGGCACCTATCTGTCTCGGGGTCAACGCTGACGTTAAGGACCGGACTGGATTGAGCTTGGACGTTGTTGCACGCCTGCCTCTGTATGGAGAAATATAAGAAGAAAAAAAACGTCTGCTTTGCCACCAATGATGTAGAGACGGTACAGAAAACTACCTGAGGTATGCATGGAAAAGCAACAGGGTGCTCGACGCCCCTTGAGATTGAGTAGCACAACTCATCAATAAGTACGGTATGGTATGGTATGGCTCGGGAGTTGAAGTATCTCGCAGAATGCGTTGAAACGGTGGCAATTGGAACCGTCGCATTGTTGGGAACGCCTCCAAGTCCCTGCTTATGAGCGGACCCAAGGGGGCCAATGGATCTAGACAAGCTTAAGAAACCGAAAACAAATTCTCCTTGTCGTTTCTCGTAGATGTGTTAGTGCTAGTGGTAATGATGACATTGCCACTACCTAGCATGTATAGACAAGTCTGGTTGGATCCGGGTAGTACCTCCCTCAGTCTACATGTGTGGTACGTGCTTACCCACCCCTTCCTTGCTCGATCTCGAGTTTGCCTGTACTTATCTAAGAAGCAACTCGTAGACACATTGAGGGTACAGGCACTTTAGCAATCTCACAATTATCAACAGTCTACGTGGCGTATATAACTCTTATTGCTCGGGCTATCTCCTTGCAGTCTTACTATATACGGGCGTAATGAAAGGCAACTGATCAAACTCGTGGATTGAAAATGCGAGTGAAGCGGATAGGCTCTAGGTTATTATACTATGTTGTACTGGTAGGTAGGTAGGTAGGTATGAATGTGGTGTTATGTAATTTTACAAAAATCTATTTTTATCAGGACGCATGTCGTAATAAGTCCAGTGTGTAACATCTCACCGGTAACATGTCCTACTGCTGTACCTACACGGAGTTTGGCAAAGTAAACTCTTTAAAAAAACGTATCCCCCTGTCATCACAAAGCGGACCAAGGTAGTATTGGTCTCAAATCTATTGAATCGCGCTGTGCGAGTACGGTCTCAGGGCCCGCGAGTTTTGTAATTTAGCCCTGTTGTTGCTGTTGCGGATCAACTGGTAGACGGTCTAGGTGAAAATGCACTTTGTTTGATTTTTCGTCACGAGTATCAAAAGCCCCGGGGGCTATGTTGTTCGCCCAGGGGGCCACGCTGAGGGGTTAGATGTCGTAGTACTGCTGTAGCCTCTAGCCTGTAGGTAAGCTATTTCTATTCTTTCAGGGTCGATCAACTTGAAAACATTCCACAGCGGTTTCGACTTGGACTGTGATCCCTCGAGCTTACATAACGCATAAACATGACCAAAAAATTATCCGGGCTGATCTTGGAAGACGGTTTCAAAGATGCTGGGGCTGTTGGTCCTGCTGATGAGGTAGAGTAGCAGACTGCGTACCCCGCCAATTTCTTTGGTTCGACACTAAAGATCCGAGCGTAGCTGTTCCGACGGCAATGTGCAATCCTTTCGGCTGTATCTGTTGAGACTTGAGGAAGCCATTCAGCCCACAGGTCTGGGTATGCAGAGTGATGGATGTGGACAGCGGGCGAATGTGCATTTTTGTGGGCTGTGTCGCCCCGTCCAACTACAGGCAGGTACAGAGTGGTGCATGATCATGGTGTACACACCTTTGGCAGCAGAGTGGCCGCCCTGTGAAAAACTGCAGTTGTCCAGATTTTGACAACGCCCGGCAACGCCGGCCTCCGGTTTATTCACAGTTGTCACCCGGGAGACGGGATTGGATATGCTTAAGACATTGGGTGGTTAAAATAGTCTTTGTCTCAGAATCTGAACCAGGGCCAAAGTCTTTTTGCCGAGCTTGCTGCGACAAGTGCAATAACTTCAATTTCAACTACACAACTACATATATGTACTTACACAGGTACTGCTTACATACCTTTCTCGGGGTAGATAACCTGTTGGGAATATCCAATCTAGGTTTTCGGGCACAGTTAAAAATAAATATAGGCTGCTGACAAGACTTTCCGAATCCTCTTCGCTGATAGGCTTTGCTTTGGTAGTGTGTGTGTGGAATTGCCGACTTGGGTTCTGCGGTGTGGGCTTCTGTCAGATCGACTTTACCTTGTCGAGTGGCGTCAACATCTCACTCCGGGCAGAAGTGCAGGTTGGGAAACAGTTGAGATTCGGTATGCAGAGCAAGCACACCGCTCGCGCAAAAGCAGGAATAATGTCTTTATTGCTAGCGCGTTCCTCTTGCCACGCTCGGGATGACTGGTTGGCCAAGATTGATCCCATGTCTTTTGTACGTGTAGAACCAAACATGTGTTTGCCTCCTTGAACAGCAAAAGATCGGGATGTCGTTGATCATGACATGCTCCTGATATACATGATGCTGCAATCGCTTGCATGAATGCTAGGACACAGTAGACGAAGGGCAGCTTATTACAACTTGGTGGCGTTCGGGAAAGGTGAATCGCATCTGCCCAGTGGCGAGCGGCTTGCAATCAGAAAACCCCCTAGAATTATCATAGACTGATCTGGTGGGGTAAATACGTCGAAAGGCACCTATTTGCATACATACCTCTTAATCTTTACTTACCTCATCTTAGTTGTTTACCTTGTCAGGCATTTACCTGGGGAAGGCCACATACTGGGAAATACACTCTATATGAGTACCTGGCTAGATGAGGTATAAGGTAAGGAATAATCTTAATTAACTACTATAGTATTTGATGGGTTTCTCGAAGCTCACAGAAGCACAGGGGACCTTGCCCCTGGTTGATCTGGGTACTACCTACTATGTAAGTACGTTGGCAAGGATACGTTAGGTAGTAGGTAGGTAAACCACGAGGAAATACTACTACATTTTTATTAGTCGGGGTTGAAGCAACAACGGCTTGAACTCGACCTCATCTTCTCGAAGAGACGGTCGTAGCAGTAGTTGTAAAAAAAGAATGATCCGGCATAGAGAGACAAATCTGGGTAGATCGCCTAGGCCCGTCCGCCTAATAATGTACATTTACAGCATTGCTTATTTACAGAATCCTGGGATGACTACCCGTAGAGGTATATAGGTAGGCATGCACTTGTTCAGAGATATTGCGAGTAAAGCATCATCACGATAGATACCTTATGCTTGCGTCATTTTCTTAATCTTGATGGTAGGGATAGGTATTTCTGAAGCATACATAGTCTCGTCTAATTAGGTCCTTGGCTCATTTATTGTATGGACATGACTATATATGTAGCCAAGGGCGTTTTTGATTTTGAGGCAGCGTCTAACAGCTTCAACGTTCGCTAGGTTAGTGAGTTTGTTACAACTCGCCAATGGCCGACCTCGTCACTGTATCTTTACCTTGGCTTTCGGTTATTTTTCCCGAGCTACAGATGTACATACAACATACCTTATCTAGCTGTTGTCTCTCGAGAACGACTGGGCCGACTGCCGCCTCTATACTTAACAAGACACGTACGCACAGGAAATACCTAACCTACCTATGTAGAATCCAGATTAGATGCGTATCATGTGCTCCTGTCTGATGTGTTGCAGCAACTCACTCCACTCGGATTCCCTGTGTTGCGGCGTTTGTCTCCTTTTGAGAGGGGCTTTTGGTGATGCTCATCAACCAAGTGTACCACAATTCATTTGACTAATGCCCTCCAGGTCTAGCGGCTGTTGATCTCCTGGCAATCTATAGCAATCTGCAGAGCGCTCGGCAGAACTTGGGTCCTTCGCGACATCGAGCTTGACTACTTTAGGTTATAGCCCCCTCATTACTCCCCTGACGGATCCCAGCAAGGGCTGGTATCAATTAAAACACTCCAGCATCCTTCCAGGTTCTGTCAGAACTCCTGACTATTCGTACCTAGCCAGGTAATGGAGCCCCTCGACCCTGTCAACCCCCGTCAGAAAAGCCTCAGTAAAGCCTCCGTATGCCATGTGTAGGCATGCATGTATGTATAACATACAGCAGACCGTAGCTTTGTTTGACGTAAAGCTGTTGCTTGCTGTGCGATTTCAATATGTGGGTGCAGTCAGGTCGCATATTCGGTTTCTCTGCTTTGTACAGACATTAAAGGGCCATATATACCGCAAGGATGTGGTAGTAATAGTAGTAGTATCGAAAAACCACATAACTAAATCATGCACGAAGTGACTACACGGTAGTGGGACTATGTACATCAGCACCTACGTACGTTCAGCACACGTCGTGGTAAGTACGCCTACTATGTACAGCCGTCGCAGCTGGATGTAGGTACATGCAACCTCCCAATAGGCAAGCCAGTTGGAAAGATACTGCTAAATTCCTATACAGTGTAGAAAGGCCATTCTTAGTGTTGGAATTTACTGTAAAACTTCCGATCTAGGATTAGCCAAACTAAACTATAGCGCCAAGGGCACTCTTTCGGACAGTTTTTAGTACCTTAATAGGCAAGGAGCATCGTATACCTTTCAGCCTAGAGGCCTGCGAAAGAAAAAAAAGGCAGCTCGTTCAGTTACAATTACTGGGTATTGTTCAGTCTCTGGTCAGCCAGCTCCAGCCTAACTCGGGAGCCCCATATTTAATTAGTGCGAGTGTGCCTACAATAGCACCGCGAGACAAGGCCTTCTTGCTCAGGCACTCCTTACTTTGCTGCTCATCCCGCACTGTCTCGCAATCCATCTCCGCCCCCCGGTCTAATCTCTCAACCACCCTTTTTTCCATTTCCCTCTCCTGGCCGTCCGTTCTCACCATCTTTGCCGTCTCTCCCTCTGGTGGTCAATTATCAACCAAAAGTATTGCTTGCTGTCGCCGCCAGCTTGCCTACCCGAAGAAACTGCCCCTCTGGTAAGTTACTGTCAACTTTCCTTTGCAACCGCTATCCAAGCCATCATTTGTCGTGGCCATCGCCAGGCATGAACAAAAGCGCGAAACACCACGCCGAGGTCGTCCGTCTTTCTACTTTACATACCGAGCCGCCCAAGAACACAATTCTCTTCTAGCGCCTCCAAACGGCACATGTGACGTTATTTTTATTCAGCAATATTGCGTGTGCATAAACACAAATGCATCTCTGAACTCAACCGACATATTCTCGACGTAGAGTTGAGCTAGCGGTTTGCAAGAGACGATCGGCGCAAGAGCGGACTGTGTGATGTTCATCGCTCTTTCGACTGACAACGCATTTATTTATCTATTTTCTTGTCCTCGGCCAACTTGCTAACAGGAATTATTGAATAGCCTGAGACGACGGTTTCTCGAACCCATCAATTGCCCGCTACTCCTATCGTAATACCTTGCGAAACTCGTATCTGGCCAAGACTCGCGCAAATCCGTCAAGATGGGTTGTGGAATGAGCACGGAAGAAAAGGAGGGCAAGGCCCGCAACGAGGAGATTGAGAATCAATTGAAGCGGGATAAGATGATGCAGCGTAACGAGATTAAGATGCTTCTTCTGGGTGAGTCAGCTACGGTTCACCACTCGGTGCGGCCCTCGTCGTTAACACTTGCTTGAATAGGTGCTGGTGAATCCGGAAAGTCGACTATCTTGAAGCAGATGAAGCTGATCCACGAGGGTGGGTATTCGCGCGATGAAAAGGAGTCCTTCAAGGAAATTATCTTTAGCAACACAGTCCAGTCCATGCGCGTTATCCTAGAGGCCATGGAGTCCCTAGAGCTGCCGCTGGAGGATCAACGCATGGAGTACCACGTCCAGACCATCTTCATGCAGCCTGCACAGATTGAGGGTGATGTTTTACCGCCTGAAGTGGGCAATGCTATTGAGGCCTTGTGGAGGGATCATGGTGTTCAGGAATGCTTCAAGAGATCTCGCGAGTATCAACTCAACGACTCGGCTAGATAGTAGGTTTTCTACCGTGTTTCTACGCGTGTGCTGTCGCTAATCTTTGGTCAAAGCTACTTTGACAACATCGCTCGTATCGCTGCTCCCGATTACATGCCCAACGACCAGGATGTCCTCCGCTCGCGTGTCAAGACCACTGGTATCACAGAGACAACCTTTATCATCGGAGACCTGACTTACCGGATGTTTGACGTTGGTGGTCAACGATCGGAGCGTAAGAAGTGGATTCACTGCTTCGAAAATGTCACCACCATTCTCTTCCTTGTCGCCATATCCGAGTATGATCAGCTGCTCTTTGAAGACGAGACGGTCAACCGGATGCAAGAAGCCCTGACTCTTTTCGACTCCATCTGCAACTCCCGGTGGTTTATTAAGACATCAATCATCTTGTTCTTGAATAAGATCGACAGATTCAAGGAAAAGCTTCCCGTCAGCCCAATGAAGAACTACTTCCCCGACTACGAAGGTGGCGATGACTACGCTGCGGCTTGCGACTACATCCTAAACCGATTCGTCAGTTTAAATCAGCACGAGACCAAGCAAATATACACGCACTTTGTATGTGCTTGCCCTAGTTTTTCCTATGTGATCATTCTCGACATGTTTTGGAAACTTTGAGAGGAGATAATGACTGACATGAAATCTCCAGACATGTGCTACCGACACAACACAAATTCGTTTCGTGATGGCTGCTGTAAACGGTAAGTACAGGTGAGCCTTTGTTGGGGGAGACGCGAAGACTAACGGCTCGCCAGACATCATCATCCAAGAAAACCTTCGATTGTGCGGTCTGATCTGATTGATTTCGATCTCTGCATTAGATTATACTGAGCGTGGAGGAACATGACTTTTCCAAATACCCAACTACGTATACTCGACAGCGCCAGTAATACTTTAGACCTGGCTAATGACTCTCACTTGTATCCTCTTGACGAGCTGGCAAGCGGATCTCTCTATATGTCTCTTTGTTTTGCGCTTGAACTGTCCAACATACCACCCCCGTCTCTTCACCACTATGTTTTATCAAAACCGCCTTCTCTGGCTTCGTCAGAAGCTCCTGGACAGCGCTGACCATATGAGATCCGAGACATGCCGTCAAGTGAAGAGCTTTGCATTCAACGGTCGCGGTGGATTACATACCTTGTTTAATTATGACTCGGCGGCGACGTTGACCCGTTTTATTTTGATTTCCTTTTTTGTTAAGGCCTCCGGAGTGCCTTAGCCGGTGAAGGTTTAAAAGAGGGGGAGGAGCTGTCCTCGTATGTTGCAATATGGAGGCAAGGGAGGGCGAGAGCATGTCGGACGATTGCCACGATGTTATACCAAGGAGCCAGCAAGCACAGCGTTCGCGGAGTAAGTCGGAAACTCCGGGAGCAGGTTGGATTGTTGATACAAAACGAATAAACCAACCAATGTTCTATATACCAAATGATTAATCTTTGAATCTACGTACATGTGACAATGTGAAGTGACTATTGATGAGTTCTTCCTAACTAGCAGACGCGAAGTAGAGACCGACCTCATTCCACTGCCTCGTCGCGGATCTGACAAATGTTTTGCTTGTCTCTGTTCTGAAACAATCTCAGGGGTTGAGTTTAACTATATGTCTCTACCTAGTAATAGTAGTATGAATGGCTAGATATCCTGGTTCACCGAGCTCTGTCTTTATCTAATTGCTTTCTTATTTGGTACCTAGTAGTCGAACCATTTGCCCTGGCTTGTGGCTACAACGCTTGTGTGTCTATAACCAACACTGCCCTCAACATGGTCGCTCGGTGCCTAGGCGGGGTGCAAATTGCAAGGCACATAGGTGCATCAAGTCATCTTACTCGTATTTCAAGACTGTCTTAAACCTTATTATGATGTCCAGCACAATTCAAACCAAGAGCTGAATTACATGTAATGACCTCAGACTTGTTGCCACCTTAGAATACGAAGAGAGTCTGCTTTCCACCGGATTTGCGATTGCAGCATCAATGGTGTGCCATAATAAAAGCTCTCCTCGGTGACATTGGAATTATTTCATATTTTACAATTGATCAGAACCCAACTCCAGATGAAAGTCATAACAACAGTGTCTCGTTTCTATTTATTCATCATTGCCCTTCTTCCGATAGTTCACCGGGTGTCCGTTCTTCTTGGCGTACTTCCTGATCTTGCCGAGGATATCTGGTAGAGCGAAAAGCCAGACCACGGCGATGATCCAGGACATGAAGGTATCGACAATCCAGTTATTGCGTGGCGATCCGCCGAGGGCGCTCCACCGCAGGACGTCTCCCAGGAAGGCAACAGTGATGGAATACTGGCCCTTCTCCAGGCCGCGGATGGCAGCGGTGGCCACGACATCGGGAGTCTGAACGGGGTCCCCTTCTTCGATGATGGTGGTGATCTCGGGCTTTGTTAGGTTTTCGCGCTCAAAACCGGGGCTAGAAATAGAGCCCGGATAGACGACGTGGATCTTGACCTTCTGAGGGTACATCTCCAGTTCCTGGACCAGGGTGTCGGCAAGTGCTCGCAGCGCGCCCTTTGCTGGTGTGTATGGTCCGTACCCAACTATGGGAAAGAAGGCAGCCACAGATGAGGTGAAGATCAGGTGCTTTGGCTCTGGCACGACCGGTACATTAGGGGCACACCACAGACGCAGCACGGCGTGGGCCATCTCAGCGCTACCCCAGAAGTTGATGTCCATCTGCTTCCGTGTAAGGGATAGCGGTGCTTCGACCCAGAAGTCGGGCGTCGATTTGCCGGCCACACACCACACGATATCGAGAGGCCTGCCGTCGTTCCAGGCAATCGCTTCGGCGAGCAGCGGGGCGGCGTAGTCTGGCTTCGAGACGTCGGCAGTGATATAGTGGAACCGCTGGGTCTGTGGGTTGCGTGCAGCGCCCTGAGGATCATGATATTAGCACTTGTCTTTTGCTCTTTGCTTCTTACGACTTTATCCAGGTAAGAGAGCGATTATGCAATACCTTGGCTTCTGCCATTGCTTCTTCAAGCTTGTTGGCCGAACGCGAGACAAGAATCACGTTAGCGCCTTTTTCGGCCATCTGTCGAGCAACACTGCGGCCCATGCCCTCTGACGCCCCTGTGATGAGAACCGTCTGCAAAGTGCACCGAAGTCAGCCATAGTTAACGATTGTGAGGATTGCATGTAAGCATATTGTATAAGATAATACTAACCTTGCCCTCAACGGGCATTTGGTTCTTTGTCGAAAACAGACCCATGGTCACGGCGAGTAGAAGCGCAACGAGGCCAGCAGCGATTGCAACCCACACCGGTTGTGAGAGGTTGTCCATGAAAAATGGAAAAAGGGAGGAAATTTTGGCAGGGTGCCTTTCTTCAGGGAATCAAAGGAGGGGGAGGCTAAAGGCTACCTATTATAATTCCCAAGCGAGGTCACATTTCACATTTCAGCTCCCATCATCTTGTCGCTGTAACTGCTGTTGCACGGCTGGAAATTGAATCGATACAGTATTATGGTAGCTTTCTAGATTGCATTCCCAGGGTTTCGGTATGCTGTACCTGCTACAAGTCACCCCCCCTTATTTCCGCTAATATGACGGATACGTCGACACGGGTATTGTGTAGTACCTGTCTCCGTTTGACCTGGGCCAGCTGTTTTTCACTGTAGAGATTAGGTTTAGCGCTGTATCTAGCTTTAAGATGGGATGAGTGGGGAACTAAAATCGATAACTGTCCGATAAGGATCAATGTACCTAAGGTTCAAAGTAGCAAGTCTCTGGCAAAAAAATGTTCACATGTTACTAATAACAGTTCTTCTGGTTGAAACTCCCAGACCAACTTCTTGAAAACAGCGAATTCACTCCAAACCAACCACTACCTTCTACGTAGACTCCAAAAATATGGGCAAGAAAAGAAAGGCGACAACCTCCCAGCCATCTAAGCCACGGGAATACAACCCGAAAGATGGCAAACTGGGTCCCATGACCAGCTATCGAGACGTCATGAACGAGCAAGACCAATTCGAGGAAGACGATGACGAAATTCTCTTTGACGAAGGCCCCAAATCAAAGCGACAGAAGGCCGAAGAGTTATTAGAGGATGACGATGAGGAGATATTGGGTTATTCGGAGGATTCTGGGGACGAAGAAGGAGAACCCCAGCACAAACAGCCGCGCAAGTCAAGCAAATCTGGGAGGAAACGTCAGGGCGACGAGAACTCAGACATAGGAGAGAGACAAGAGGAGGAAGAGCACGATGAGGGTTATTGGGGCTCATCAAAAAAAGACTACTATGATGCCGACCAGATCGAGACTACGGTGGATGCCGAGGAGGAGGAGAAAGAAGCCCTGCGCCTGCAGAAGAAGAAACTAGCAAAGATGTCCGAAACAGATTTCTTCAATGAAGAGGAATGGTTGGCTGCCGAAACCGAAGACGCCGAACAGGACGAGGTCGTAACCGAAGTGTTAAAAGAGGTTGAGATTTCCCCTGATATGAGCCCTGAGGAGAGAAATCAACTGCTCCAAGCGCGATACCCTGAGCTTCCTCTTCTTGCAGACGAGCTTTTACAGCTGCAGCCAATATTGTTGGAATTGCAAAAAGCTGCTGAAGGCCAAGAGTCTAAAAGTCTGGCTGTTGTTAAGTGTATGCACAAGTCTTATCAGCATTCTTTACCGCCTTAGAGCGTTGCTAACCATTGTCCCTACAGACCGAGTCCTTGGTTCATTAGTGGCGACCCTGGCTATGTATTTTGGCCTATTAACGTCGCCGGCCCGTGATGGAGAAGGTGTTGCAAAAACCTTGGATCCATCAGAACTACGAGAGCACGAGGTCATGAGTACGCTCTTAGAATGCCGCAACGCATGGAAAAAGGTAGAGCATCTGAGCGCACCGGAACCTGTCAAGGCGGCCAATACTCTCCCATCACCCCCAGAGGATGATGCTACGGATGTATCAGAGCCAGAAGGGGATACGGTGCCCTCGTTACCACCCCCCAAGGAGATTCGAAAGTTGAGGAAGGCTAGGAAAGACCAAGCTAAAGCAGCACGGAAAGCCAAGGCAGTCGAAGATTCACTGACTGACCTGGATTCTCTCATCGCTTCCAGGAAGGTCCCGAAGAAGACTGTCTCCAAATACACTACAGACGATAACAATTCAGACTTTGGAGAAGAGGAATATCTCGATAGCAAAGCGGCCGCTGAGAAGGCAGTACGGAAGAAGAGTCTCCGATTCTATACATCGCAAATCACACAGAAAAGCAACCGCCGCGCCGCAGGAGGTCGTGACGCTGGTGGCGATATGGATATTCCATACAGGGAGCGTCTCAGGGACAGACAAGCCCGTCTCAATGCCGAGGCTGAGAAGCGCGGCAGAAAAGGAGCCAATATCGGTGCTGATCTTGGCGACGACAGCGACGACGATGATCACGCGGTGGCGAGGGCCATCAGAGATGAAGGAAATGAGGAATACTATGATATGATTGCCGCGGCATCCGACAAGCGAAAGAGTGAAAAGGCAGCCAAGGCCAAGGCTGTTGCCGAAGCTGGCTCTGCCGACCGTGTTGTTGAAGTCGAGCAGGTTGGACCCGATGGCAGGAGAGAGATCACCTACGCCATCAAAGCCAACAAGGGTCTAGCACCTAAGAGGAAGAAGGAAGTGCGGAATCCTAGAGGTATGTATTTCTTTCTCAGGTCATTCATTACCCTCATTTGATCCTTGTTATCCCTAGGATCATACCTGGGTGTAGAATTGCACAATGCTGACCAGTTGAATAGTGAAGAAAAAGCTGGCCTACCAGAGCAAGCTCAAGAAGCTCAAGAGTCAGAAATCCGTGTACTCGGGAGGACCAGGAAAGGGCGGTTATGCTGGAGAAAAGAGTGGTCTGAAGACCAACCTAGTAAAATCCGTCAAGCTCTCATAGATGTCACCTTCTTGAGCCATTCCATGTTGGCCATAGCGCTCAATAAATACAATATTACAGAGCACATCACCTCTTGCAATTAGTCTTGTGAGTCAGGTCTTGTGAGTCAGGCCTTCTATGACTCACCATAGTGCAAAGGCAACAGTGTATGAAACCCGTTCTTTCCTCTTCTTGAACTCGTCCTCGTTCTCATTCTATCTTGTTCACTGACTGAAGCAACAGTCCGGGACATTTTTCCAGCCATCTTGAATGAACACACACCTTCTTGCAATATGTCCTATAAGTCTTATCGAGGAAGTGGTTTATCAATGTGACGTATTCAATAGTATCTTTGTATTGCCCTGTCTATTGCAATGCCCCCAGTGCTGTAAGGCGAGTCAAACTGATAAAATAAAACCGAATAAACAACCCATAACGAAATATGATCCGTCTTCCCACCTTGAGTATCACGTTTCTTAATAACAATTAACCATTGTATTCTGCCCAGCCCACTCACTACATCATTGGCTTCACTTTCAAGCAAACTTGAACCCAAAGAATTTTCTTAAGTCAAGTACTGTTTGTCTTATTCACCCTTCCATAACACCTTTGGTGTCATGACTTCACGAAACCCCCTATACGACGCCTTGATGAGAATGCCGCCTTTCCTCAACTCGCCGCTGGGATCCCAGAGTACTCTGGATGATGATGTCAAGCTGCCCTCCGACAGCACCGACACCATCTCGTCCGTGTTATGGTCGCCCATCGCGAACCACCTGGCTGCGGCTTCGTGGGATGGCAGGGTCCGTGTTTACGATATTGCGGCTAATGGTACAGGAACTGGTCTTTGTGCGCTCACTGTGACCGCGCCCATTCTCAGTTGCGATTGGAGTTTGGTAAGTTCTCATCTCTTTGTTTCTCTGCCTTTTCGCGTGCGCGCGCACACAAAAACACACATGTGAACAGATGAAGAATTATTAGGACTAACAAGATGGACGAATGAAGGACGGAAGCTTCTACATTGCCGGAGCCGCCGACGCGAACGTCTACGCCATGGACATGACCAGCACCGAACAAGCCCAGATCGGCACTCACGAGAAGCCAGTCAGCAGCGTGCGCGTTGTGGACGTTCCGGGATGCAACGGTCCGATCGTGGCATCGGGATCGTGGGATAAGACGGTGAAATTCTGGGACGTGCGCCAGTCCGCCGAAACGCCCGCCACCACGCTCACATGCAAGGAGCGCGTGTATTCCATCGACACGAACAGCAAGAACAAGGACGCAGAGACAAAGCTCCTCTTCATCGCGACCGCCCAGCAGCATATCCATATTGTAGACCTGCGTAACCCGACCGAGTTCCTCGATACCCGCGACTCGACCATCGACATGCAGACCACGGTCATCAGAGCCATGCCCGATGGCGCAGGCTTTGGTGTGGCGACAGTTGGGGGAAAGTGCGCGTATACATATCTTGATGATAGTAAAAGGTATCCATTGTAAGTTTTATTCCCTTTCCCACACTTGATACACAGCTGTAACTACCTCCTCATTTATGTCTATTGCCAATGAGTTCATCTCAGCAAAGGCACTTTGTTGACAGACATTTTCAAGTCCATCACCTCTTTGCTTTTATGTACACGTAATATCATACCCATTTGTTGAAATGAGAGGAAGAAGAAACGCATATACGTGCATATGCTAACGAGATCCCTCCCTTTCTTTTTATCTTCTAGGACACGCCGGGATCTATTGTTCAAGTGCCACCGCACGCCCACAGATCAGAAGGACCTGACCAACGTCTGGAGCGTGAACGACATGCAGTTCCACCCCGTGAATCACGACGTCATCGTGACGGGTGGTATGGATGGTAGCTTCATATTCTGGGACATCAAGAAGCGAAGCCGGAAGAGTCGGTACGGGCCCGTCCCCGGAACATCTACGTCTACCGATACGAACAACAAAACTTCTACCACTAAATCCAGCATGTCCATTAGCGCTATCACCAAGAGTAAGAACGACAAGGACAATGGTGGAAGCAAGGACAAAAATAAGGAGACAGTTGTTGCGGGTATCACGGCTCTGGCGTTTAATCGCGACGGTAGTCAGCTCGCCTATGCTATTGGCTATGATTGGAGCCAGGGCTGTGTGAAGAATTCCCAGACGACGGAGACGAAGATCCTGATCCATAAGGTCGGGGGTGATGATGGGAAGTAAATTTAAGTGCTTGTTGAAAAGATATTTGAAGGAAGACGAGGAAAATTGGAACGAGATTGGCTTTGCTCTGCTGATCTTGATGCTTTTGCACATCCACACTCTCTCTCTTGAAAGCATTGCATGCATGCTTCCATGATGGAAAAATGGAAAGAAAGAGCATCAGAAGTAGCAGGCAGCCCGTTTGTGTGTTCAGACATCCTTTGGCCTTCTTGTGTCTTTAGGATGAGCCTTATTCGTCTGACCAACTGGGAGCTTCATCGACAGCTCATTTTCTAGCTGTCTTCCTACGTACAGAGAGGTATTTTAATGAAGTTCTGCGGGTTTAATCTCCAGAGAACAAGGCTGCCAGGGATGATGGAATGATTGCAATGAATGAATGGACGAGTCAATGATAGGGTACGATAGGTAGTTACCTTGCACGCCCTGCTGAATCAATGAGACTACAATGTGGCTAATCGCAAAACATCTTGCTGATCTCATAAAATACGTGCAGACATGATTTATGTCATGATCTGTGGACATACTGTTATGAACTTCTCAAGTTATCATCGACGAGGAGGCAACCGACTACAACAAGTCTGATGTTAGAAAAATGTGTGTTTCTATATACAATTTGAGGCACGGTGTCTATATACAAGGGCGGTAGCCCATCGGATGATCTATGTACACGAAAGGAGTGGTGTGGAAGGCAAGTAGGTACGGAGCCCCAAAAGATGAAAGCGAGTGTAAAATATACAATTGTAATGCAAAATATGCCAGTATTTAACGAGAGTAAAGAATAGAAGTAGTAGTATGAATGAAAGTGCCTCAGTGGCAAAATGATAAAATCCCCCGGACTTCCCAAGCGAGAGAACTCTCCTGTGATAAGCGAGTGATGATGGAGGGGCTAGGGAAGCCGGAGGGTAGTGTAAGGTTAACGAGAGACAAGAGTGGTAGGTAAATAGAAGTTCAAAAGCAAACGAGTGTGAGAAGAGTAGGGAAGTAAGTAAGAACGAGTGGGTATATCAAAGAGAGAAAAAACCGTGACCCAAAACTCCAGAACCTTGAATACGCACCTACCCATCGCGCCAAAGGAGCAGACAGGCAGAGAGAAAGAGAGCAAGAAACACACAACAAGAACCTCGTATGTTTCCCCTCCCTCCATCCCTCAATCACTTATTTATGGAACAGTCCCTTCAACACCGACACGATCTTCTTGAAGATAGCCGCGAAATCAACACCCGTCTTCTTATCCTTCTTCGTCTTTCCCCCTCCTCCCACAATAGGCTCTTCTTGCTCCTCGCCGTCCCTAGCCGAATTCGAAGCAGGCCCACCAACCGTAACAGTCAACAACGCAGGCGACCCATCAAACACAGTGCCAGCCTGATCGGGGTTCGTATCGCCACTGGGCGCAACATCATCGTAGGGGAAGGCGTAGCCGCGGCCGTCGATATTGACGCCGTGCACGATGCGCGAGTAGTGGTTCGTCGGGCTCGTCTGGTAGTAATTCCCCGCTGCGCTACTAACACTACCGCTGCTAGCACCGTCGGGCTGGTTCGGGTTGGCGATGAGCGTGGAGCGGTTGAACGCAGCTGCCAGACGCGCTCCGATGGCGCCCTGCACGTCGCGAGTTTGCTCGGGATAGTTCCCGAAGGGGCCCGTGCTGCAGCTGAAGATGTCGAGGGCGGATGGTTTCGCGAAGGATCCCGCGTTCGGGAAGGTGAGCAAGTTGTTGGTTACGCGACCCGTCACTACGCCCCATTGCGCTTGCGTGTCGATGTGCAGGTCCGTAGACGTGTATTTGGTCCATGCTGCATCTACGTAGGACTGGTAGTACCCGTTGAAGAGGGTGTTGTCAACTAAGAGATAGGGGAAAGCGGAATTTGTTAGTTTTCTCTCTTGTTGTTTTCTTTGACAGTTGTGCTTCGAAAGGCTGGCTTGCATGCCAAGGTAATGAAAATAGTAGAGACACGAATTCGCTCTTACCGACACGTCCGCTGTTGGGGCTCAGTGCTCGCAGATTCTTTCCATCGCGGCCCTTGACGACGAGTTTCCCCCAGCCGGGGTTCTCTGATGCGCCCTGCTGCGTCAACTGCGTGCAGATCTGATCTAGGCCGTTGGTCGGGAGACCTTGCACAGTCTGTACCTTGCCCTCCGTGTTGCGAAGCTCGAGCGCGATCGGGACGGCCACAAAGTCAACGTAGCTGATGTTGACGAACATCTGTTGCTGGTTATCTGTAGAGTAGGATCCATTAGTTCATTCATCGTACTTGACGCCCCTAGCTCGTTGCCCACTATTTTGGGAGACACGAAATTATTCACGTACTGTATGAAGAATTGTTAGCAAATAAAGGCCCCGTAGGTCAGCTTGAACTTGAAAATATTGACTTCAGAGGGTAAAAGGGGGTTCTAAGCTACATAAAGTTTCTAGTTAGATAACAAGCAAGAACCACGTACCATGTGAACTCGCAAAATCCCCACTTGAGGTTATAGTTCGGATCATCCTTGTTTGTAACAGAGGGTTCGACAATACCGGGACCCGGGTTAAGCAGGAAAGTGAGCTTGGCGTCGACGACGAACCAGATGCGGCCGCCGGCGAGCTGGGGGATCGTGACCGTGGTGGTGGTTCCCGGGGCGCCCATCGGGATGGCCGGGTCGACGGCGAGGGGCTGCTGCGGCTGCGACGGCGAGTTCGGGTAGTACATGGTCCTGCCATCGGACTGCAGGAACCCGTACGTGTTGTTCTTGTTGATGTCGAGGCCCGTCACGTAGGCGTACGCATTCGACGAGCCAGTGTTGTTTTTGAAGGCGATCTGCGTCGTTGGGTTCGTCATCTTGTTTTGAAGGCTTCCCACGGGGTTTACTAGCTAGATTCGTCTGGTATATACAGGATAAATTTGATAGAACATATACTGAAAGAAGAATTAGAAGGAGAAAAAACAGGCGGATGGGGGCAAAGGGTTGTATGTACACTGCGAGGGACTGGGATTAGTGAGCCTGTTAAGAAAAAGCAACATGGGAGAATAGCCAGGAAACTTGAGCCTTGACGGGGCTAAGGAAGGACTTTAATAAACCAACCCGACGCCTCTTGAATCTCCGTCTCTCAAAGATCGTCGACATTGTAAATAGAAGAGCGTGGTTATCTTGTGAAGGTTTTCTAGCGTTACGTCTCGACCATGTGCTATGGACGGCAACTTGTGACCCAGCCCAACAACTCTTGGGGTTGCAAAGAGCGAGCGCACAGCCGCCAACATGACTTGAAAGCCGCCTGGCTCTTTACGTAAGTCGGCGTTCACTCATAAAAAGTTGATGATTTGTCTCGGCTCTGTATCCGTACCAGAGCAAGGTCCGTAAATTCAAAGTATGGCTTACTCAACGCACAACTGCTCTAGCTACCGTGCCCAGAGTCTCACTTGAAGATCCATATAACCGTTTTCAAAACAATAGAGACGGTTTCTTACAAGAATTCACGGTCCTCGCATGTGTCATGACTCATTTGGCACCGATGCATCCTTGTTGACAGTTGGCCAGCATTCGATAACATGGTCCCAAGGCTTAGTACGTGATACGCCAAGTTCTTTCCAAGAACGGACGTTCAACAATGGGTCTAGGGACATGGCCGAGGCCGTGGTCAGGGGACAAACCGTATGTGTGACAAGATATATCTAGGCTAGTATGTATGATAGATCAAGTTTCACTAGCCACAAATGAGAGGAAACCAATAAGCACAACAATGACAGAAGGCGGCGAATAAGAATCTGGTACTCCTCGAAGATGGGAAGATGACGTAGGTATCATTCTCAGGAGTTGAAACAAGTTGCCAATATCACTTGAAAGATGCTTTTCCAAAGCATCTTGTATGGGAAGACCGGCATTCAAAAGGCCCATGCCGAAGCAAGGCATATGATATGATGGACCTGGTCAAGGCGCGGGCCGTGTGGGATCTAAGTGTCTCGAAGGCCGGAGCCTAGGAGGGAAATTAAGCCCTAAGCCACGTAGGGGTTCTCCATAAAGCCGGCCACATGTTCGCTGTTATGTGTGAGGACGGCCTCTCTGACCCCTTACCCAGGATAGAGCAGATGACCAGGTACAACTAGGACTGAGCATCCGTCTAGCTGATAACAAGAAGGCATCTTGTTTTGTTTACATGTTAACATAAAAGGAAAGGGAGCCCTCGAAGATGCCCCGGTTCATTGTACGTCGTCAGCTCTGAATGATGGTAGCACATGCCGTCAAGATAATCACGAGCGAACCCAGCGGACCGGCGATCTTATAGCCCCCTCCCAACATAACAGATGGTGTTATAGTAACGGTAATAAAAAATAAACAGGGGCAAAACAAGGCTTCGCTTCCCCAGATCTGGGCCACCCTTCCCCTCCTCCTCCTCCTCTCTCCCGCATGCCCACATTCCCACATTGCCATACTGTAAAGTAGATTCTACGATATAGCATCATATACTGTACCACGGTGAAAGATCTAGGTTAGCTAGTTGTAAAGCTAGTGTGATACTTCCCCGCGAAATACATGTATGTGCATGGCTAGGTAAGTAGTACATAGAACTAGACTAAACGAACGAACGAACAAACCAGCAGGTCTAGAAGCGAATGAACGTGATCATGATCCACTTGCCTGCTTCATCCACTTTCTCTCTCCGCAAAAACGGCCTCCCTTGCTTTAAGTACTTTGACCTCCGCAATATGTATGCAGCCCGCTCGATGAGGAGAAGGAACGGTCACCAATCCATTCGTTCGGTCCTTTATATGTACATACATGATCATCTATGGATACCTCTACTACTTAGAATAGTTCCTCGGCTCCGCCCGAATCGTTCGAGAGTAACCGGATTTCCTTCCCCGTTTTTCTCTAATTTCTCCAACTTTCTGACTCGCATATGTAAGGTAAGTGAATAAGGTAAAAGAGGGTTGCTTTACATATGGTCATGATCATTCGTTCATCCCTCACCCCGCAAAACCTCCAATTGCCGCTTATTCTTACCCCCCCCCCCCTCTCCTCCCCCTACCTCCCTCCTCCAAAATATGCAGATCGTTCTGCCGACCACGCGGACTAGCAAAAAACGCCTTTAGCGGGCCGAATATATTGGCTCCTGGTTTGCTGCCTGCTCTACCAGCTTATACTTGGCCTGTGTCCTTTTGCTTGAATTTTTGAGACAGATTCGTAGCCCCCTAGTAGCATCTTTTTCGTGAGAGGACTACGTAGGTCATCAACCGGTCTGGATATCAATCCTATCTCATCACATTTTATAACACTCCTATGAAGCAGTGAGTATGATAAGATGCCCTCGCCGGCGCACGTCTCCCCAGGTTAAGAATTGTAGTGCAGGGCAGCCAGAAACTGAAATACTAGAAAGCAGTCTTTAATGCTTGAGCCAAGAATCATACACATATCTCTACATGAGCAGGAAACTGTTCACGAAGGTTGATTACAACCCCCCTTTCTCGAGGGGTTCGCCTAGGATAGGATGGGATGCTTTCCTAGGTAGCATCGCGTCTTCGGCATATAGTGGATATTATGCATATACATACGCCGCCTCACAATAACATGACTACCTACCTACATTAACAATCCAGATATTCAACCCAAACACTTACTGTAGAGAATTGTATGGGTTATATATCTAATGATGCTAATCCTCGAGCTTTGTACAACGTCAAAAAAAACATATTGCCTGCTCCTCTCCCCTAGACATCAGAATAAACTCGAAAAAACAGTACACTTGAACAACTCCTGTCGTGAACCCGTTACGCAACTACGGCATCGGATCGCGCCGAACGTATAATCAATCAGCCCACGCACAGATTACACATACACACACATGTGTCCCCTTGCACACCCACCCACCTAATCTAAACAGAACATAACCTAACCTAACCTAACCTAACCTCCCATCGTACAAAAAGGTCCTATCACACGCACACAAAAACATGCAAGTCATGAATTCTTACCTTCGCCATAACCTTCCTATACCTTTATCCTCCTGTCTGGCCTTTCTTCCCCCAAGTTTTCCACCGGGTCCCCCCCCCCCCCCCCCCACCCCCCCCACCCCCCCCCCTCACC